>Ga0316204_10003735_pt1 | contig 29464 bp, 25 predicted proteins | sample 6monrhotite_MG_2_FD_205661 | JGI IMG/M metagenome (GOLD analysis project Ga0316204, IMG submission 205661) | Microbial mat bacterial communities from mineral coupon in-situ incubated in ocean water Damariscotta River, Maine, United States -... | ecosystem: Environmental > Aquatic > Marine >...
CGACCTGTTTGGCAAAACCTATAATTTCATCGATGGAAAAATTGTCGCCATTGAGCAATCGGCAGAAGTGTTGCGCGCTGAAATCTGGGCAGAAGTATTGGCGATGATAAAAGAAGCCCCGGGCGCGGGCGCCGAGCAGATATGCTCGCGCGCCGCAAATATCGCCGAACGCAATAATACGTCGGGATATTACGACAGCCTGATTCAGGCAATCAAAGTTTCGGCAGAAGCAAGCGACAAAGAACTGACATCCTATGGCTATATGATGCTTGCAGATATGACGTCGCGTCGGGGTGGCAAAAACTGGAAAGAAGAATTTCTTGCGGCAATCGGCAAGTCGTTGGATCGGCTTAAAATCGAACCACCAAGATCGACCTGGTACCCGCATTCTGTGCGCGAAATTGTTGATAGTGCCCGGAAAGCCGACGTATTGGAAGAATTGATTCCGCTCATCAGCAGCCGCGGTGCCGAAGATCTATTCCAATAACATTGTGATCATTCTGCCAGATTGCATCGGCCCCTAGAAGCCCCTATTGAGGGGGCGTTATGTTTACGTCCCTGACTAGGAGCCCGCAATGGCCGATCCGCAAGAAAACACCATAGATAAAATGAGCTTTGAAACAGCGATGGCCGAATTGCAAAGCGTCGTCGAGCGGTTGGAACGCGGTGATGTGGCGCTGGAAGATTCCATCAAACTTTATGAACGTGGCGCCGCACTCAAGGCACGGTGTGATCAAAAGTTGAAAGAAGCCGAAGAAAAGGTTGCGGCCATCACATTGGATGAGGCGGGCAACCCGACCGGCACAAGGCCCGTCGAAGGGCCATAAAATGTTTCACGAGCAATTGGCAGAGACGGCGGCTTTGGTGCAGGCGCGCCTTGGCACGGTTATTGCGGGTTTTGGTGTCAATACGATTGCGGCGGCCATGGCGCATGCGGTTGGCGGCGGCAAAGGTTTGCGCGGGTTTCTGGTGATCCAAGGCGCGGGTTTGCACGGTATCGGCGCACAGCATGCCTTGAACGCGGCGGCGGCTGTCGAGGCTTTGCATGGCTATTCGCTGGTGCATGATGATCTGCCTTGCATGGACGACGACGATCTGCGCCGGGGTCAGCCGACGGTTCATGTAAAGTGGGATTATGCCACCGCCGTTCTGGCCGGTGATGCCCTGCAAACCTTGGCTTTTGATCTGTTGGCGAATTTGCCGGTAGCGGCGGAACGTCGGGTGGCCTTGATCAAAGGCATGGCCGAGGCCAGCGGTGCCGCGGGCATGGTCTTGGGTCAGGCGATGGACATCGCCGCTGAAACCGCAAAAACGCCGCTTGATCTGACACAAATCACCGAATTGCAGGCCAATAAAACCGGCGCGTTGATCCGCTGGTCCGCCGAGGCCGGGCCACTGCTGGCAGGTGCAGATCCGGCCCCGATGCGCCGCTATGCCAGTGCACTGGGCCTTGCGTTTCAAATTGCCGATGACATTCTGGATGTCGAGGGCGATGCGGCCAAGGCAGGCAAACGCCTGCACAAAGATGCCGCCGCAGGCAAGGCCACATTTGTGTCGTTGCTGGGGCTTGCGGGCGCAAAGGCGCGGGCGCGTGAACTGGTCGCACAGGCCGAAGCCGCCCTTACCCCTTACGGTGGCGCGGCGGATGTGTTACGCCAGACCGCGCGTTTTGTGATAGATCGCGAAAGCTAGGCTGAACAAATGAGTGACAATATCCAGACCCCGATGCTTGATCGCGTCAATTTACCCGCCGATATGAAACGGCTTTCGGACGGTGAATTGCATCAATTGGCTGATGAATTGCGGGCGGAAACGATTTCCGCCGTTTCCCAAACCGGTGGTCACTTGGGGGCCGGGCTGGGTGTTGTGGAACTGACCGTGGCGTTACACGCAATTTTTGACACCCCAAAAGATCGCCTGATCTGGGATGTCAGCCATCAAACCTATCCGCATAAAATCCTGACGGGTCGCCGTGATCGCATTCGCACCCTGCGCCAAAAGGGCGGCCTGAGCGGGTTCACCAAACGCAGCGAAAGCGCCTATGACCCCTTTGGGGCGGCGCATTCCAGCACCTCTATTTCAGCGGCCCTTGGTTTTGCCACTGCCCGCGATTTGGGTGGCGCGCCGGAACACGGCATCGGTGATGCAATCGCGGTGATCGGTGACGGGGCGATGTCGGCGGGGCAAGCCTATGAAGCGATGAACAACGCCGGCCATTTGGGCAAGCGGCTGTTTGTGATCCTGAACGACAACGAAATGTCGATCGCCCCGCCGGTTGGGGCGATGTCCAGCTATTTGTCGCGTCTGTATGCGGGCGATCCGTTTCAAGAACTGAAGGCCGCCGCCAAAGGGGCGGTTTCGTTGCTGCCGGAACCATTTCAAGAAGGCGCCCGCCGCGCCAAGGAAATGCTGAAGGGCATGACCGTGGGCGGCACCTTGTTTGAAGAACTGGGGTTTTCCTATGTCGGCCCCATCGACGGGCACGATCTGGATCAACTGATGCCGGTGCTTCGCACGGTGAAAGCCCGCGCCACGGGGCCGACGCTGATCCATGTGATCACGCAAAAAGGCAAGGGATACGCCCCCGCCGAGGCCGCGCGCGACAAGGGGCATGGCGTTTCAAAATTCGATGTGGTGACGGGTGAGCAGAAAAAAACGCCTTCTAACGCGCCGTCCTATACCAGTGTTTTTGCCAAGGCGCTGATCGATCAGGCCAGCGAAAACGACAAAATAACCGCGATAACCGCCGCCATGCCTGACGGGACCGGGTTGAACTTGTTTGCCGAACGCTTTCCGGATCGCTGTTTTGATGTGGGCATTGCCGAACAACACGCGGTGACATTTGCCGCCGCACAGGCGGCTGGCGGGATGAAGCCTTTTTGTGCGCTTTATTCGACGTTTTTACAGCGCGGCTATGATCAGGTGGTGCATGACGTGGCGATCCAGCGTTTGCCTGTGCGTTTCCCGATTGATCGCGCCGGTCTGGTGGGGGCCGACGGGGCAACGCACGCTGGGGCCTTTGACATCGGTTTTCTGGCCAATCTGCCGGGGTTCGTGGTGATGGCGGCGGCGGATGAGGCCGAATTGGTACATATGGTTGCCACCGCGGTGGCGCATGATGACGGTCCCATCGCTTTTCGGTTTCCCCGCGGTGAGGGCGTGGGCGTCAGCCTGCCAGAACAAGGCGTGCCACTTGAAATCGGCAAAGGGCGCATAATTTCCACCGGCGCGCGCGTTGCAATTTTGTCTTTTGGCACCCGTCTGGCCGAGGTTCAGAAGGCCGCTGAAACCCTGTCTGCGCGGGGTATTTCGCCGACGATTGCCGACGCCCGTTTTGCCAAGCCACTGGATCGCGATATGATCCTTGATCTGGCCGCCAATCATGAGGCGTTGATCACCATCGAAGAAGGTGCCATCGGCGGTTTTGGCAGCCACGTTGCACAATTGCTGGCCGATGCGGGGGTTTTTGACACGGGCCTGAAATTTCGCTCGATGGTACTGCCTGATACCTTTATCGATCACGCCAATCCGGCGGATATGTATGACGAGGCAAAAATGAACGCCCCCGATATCGAAGCCAAAGTATTAGACGTCTTGGGCGTCACAGATATCGGTGCCCGCCGCGCTTGACCCGGGGTTTTTCTGGACGGATGAATTTTAGGCGCTAGGATTCCCGCAAAAGGAGATTTCCATGCATCAACAGGCCGGCGGCGTTTTACGCTTTCGTCAGATCGTTTTCATTCTAGCACTCGGGTATTTCATTTATCAGTTTTTTGACACTGATCGCACGATGTTCGGCTGGCAATTCCGGTTTCTGACAATCTGGGGCCTGACAGGTATTCTGGCGACCTCGGTGCTGATGTTGCGGCTGTCGATGGGGATCAGCGAAAACCAACATCGTGCCTTGGTGGCGGCGGCATGTGTTATTTCCGGCATGGTGGTTTTGCTGTACTGGCGGCTTTATTTGGATGATCCAAGTTCGGTCAGTGGCAAGGATGGCCCCGGCCCGTGGTATCAACAATATTATCTGCATTTGTTGGGGCCGCTTTTACAGTGGATTGATGCGCTGTTTATTCTGGGGGCATTTCGGGTTTTTCTGCGCCCGATTGCCTATTTGATTGGCATCATCATCGCCTATGCGCTGTGGATCGAATTGTTTGTGCAACGGTTCAATGATGAGCCGCTTGGCCGCGTGACCAGCGGATTACCCTATCCGTTTTTGAACAATCTGACCTTGGATGATCGGGTGATGTTTTATGTGACCAATGGCGTTGTTGCGGGTGTGATGTTAAGTATTGGCCTCGCAATTGGGTGGATTATTCGGCGTATAAACAGAAACTAGCCGGGCTTTGTTTTCTGAAATCATTGAGTTTTTGCTGTGGTATTAGCCGTGATTTGACGAATTGATGTTTGATGTGGATACTGGGCGTTACAAAAATCATTTTGGAGGGTATTATGAATAGAACTCTTTTGGCTGCCGGATTTGTGCTTTTTACTGCAACCGCAACATTTGCCGGTGATGAAGGTGGCGACGGTAATGATCGAACACCATTCCCAGCGGGCCAGGCATCAGTCAGCGCCAGCGAAATAGAGGCCTCGACCAGCAGCCGTGGCAATAGCATTATTTTGCCGCTCATTCTACTTGCCCTCATTGCCGCCGCCGCCGCCAACTAACTGCATTCGCCAAGGCATGTGTTTGCGGCCATGAGGGGCCTAGCTGTTTCTTGTTTGCAACTGAACGTCAGTTAGTTGCCCAGGTTTGTTTGACCCCAATCAATGGAAGCGGTTTCCCATCACATCAACAGCTCGTTTCACTGAATTGCCCAATCTGCGCAGGTGAAATCTATTGCCCGTTCTCGTCGCCGCCCCACAAGCAAGAGACCCCTCAATCATTGATTGAATTGATTTTGTGCAAAGTTACACAAGTCTTTGATGCAAGGGGCCATGACGCATAATTTAGTCGAAAAACGACAGTTATCCACAACTTATGGACGGAAACCCCAATATTGTCACAATCCGGCGGTTGACAGAATCGGCTCGGCCTCGCAAATTTTCGGGGTCTTTTTTGGGGGTGTATATGAAACGGATTATTTTAGCGGCCGCTGTCGTCCTTGCTTCGGTGTCTGCAACTTGGGCTGATGGACCATCAGAGGTGGTCGTCGTGCCTGTCATGGCTGCCACCGAAATTCAAGATGCCACCAGCAGCGCCGGCGGCGATAACTGGGTCGGTATTTTTATGACATTGCTGTTGTTCGGCACCGGCTTGGCCAGTTGATCTGACTAGGCGGACCCTGCTGATTTGATCATCGACAACAATCCCGCGCGGTAGGTTGGAAAAAGCAGGTGAACGCCCAGTTCATCCTTGATGCGATTGTTACGCACGCGTTTGGATTCCGCATAAAAACTGCGGGCCATTGGGGATAACTCTGCGGTTTCAAAGGGCGTTTCGGGCGGAATTGGCAAGTTCAGTAATTGCGCGGCAAAGCCGATTACGTCTTGCGGCGGGGCGGCCATATCATCACACAGGTTGTAAACCCGCCCCGGATTTGGCCGCTCGATCGAGGCCGCCAGCACTTGGGCGATGTCTTTCACATGAATGCGCGAAAAAACCTGATTTTCTTTGACGATCCGCCGCGCCGTGCCCGCCCGTACTTTGGCGAAAGGCCCGCGCCCCGGTCCGTAAATACCTGCAATGCGGAAAATATGCAGGGGCAGTTGATGTTGTGCCGCCAGTTCCTGCCACTGGCCCTCGGCCAATACCCGCATTTTTCCACGTTCGGTGGCTGGCGTTAAAGGCGTATCCTCGTCAACCCAGCCCCCCTGATGATCGCCATAAACACCCGTTGTGGACAGATAGCCCAACCATTTCAGGTTTGGCATTGCCGCAACTTCATCCGCCAAAGCATTGAAAACCGGATCACCCGCCGCGTCCGGCGCAATCGACAACAACAGATGTGTGACATCGGTCAAATCGATTTTGGTCAATTTATCGGGCCAAATTATCGGGGTGATTCCCCGTGCGGCCAAAACAGCAGCGCCATCCGCACCGCGCGTGGTACCGGTTTTGGCCCAGTCATCGGGCAAAATCCGGGCCAATGCCTGTGCGCTATAGCCATGACCAAAGGTAAAAATCTTGTTTTTCATGGGGTTTAGATGCGGTTGAACCCACAAAATTGCAAGGCGATAAATCGACACTAAATAACCCTTGCGTTAATTAACAAAAAAGATAATAATAAATTATGACACAGCTTATCCAAACCTTTGCAGCGCTTTCCGACCCAACCCGTTTTGCCATCGTTGAACGGCTTTTGGCGGAGGGGGAAAAATCTGCGGGCGAATTGCAATCCGTCGCCGATATTTCCGCCCCCGCGATTTCGCGGCACTTGAAGGTTTTGCGCGCGGCAGGGGTAATTCACCAACGCACGGCGGCGCAAAAGCGAATGTACCGTGCCTCGCCCGAGGCACTGCAAGGGATCAGTTCATGGACAATGAGCCACCGCACATTTTGGGAAGCATCGATGAACCGGCTGCACGCGGCCCTTTTGAAGGAAACGACACGAAAATGACCGATCTTATCATTACCCGAAATTTTCCCGCGGATCCGGCAACGGTTTACGCCTTTGTCACCAAAGAAAAACACCTGACCGATTGGTTTGGCCCCGAAGGCATGACCGTGGCGGATTATCAGTTGGATTTGGGCCAAACCGGCCCATGGCGCGCCACGATGATGAATGCCGAGGGCCAGAAATACAAGGTTTCCGGCGAGGTCAAGAAAGTGTCCCCCCCTGATATGGTCGAATTCACATGGGGTTGGCACGACGAGGCCGACCAGCGCGGAGCCGACAGCACGGTCAGGTTTGAAATCGACAGTGACGGCAAAGGCGGCACGGAATTCCGGCTGGTCCACAAGGGGCTGGCGGATCAGGAAAGTGCCGACAACCACAACGTCGGCTGGACATCGTCCTTTGTTAAACTGCAACGTCTGGCTGGATAAATTTTAACCCTTGAAAGGAACACAACATGCCAAAATATATTTTCGCCTATCACGGTGGTGCAACACCTTCGACACCCGAAGAGGGCAAGGCCGTCATGGAAAAATGGACAAACTGGATGGGCACATTGGGTGCGGCCATCGTCGATGGCGGCGCACCCTGTGGCAAATCCCACACGGTGAATGGCCAAGGTGCCAGCGAGGGCGGCGGCTCGAACCCCTTGTCCGGTTATACGCTGGTGAATGCGGCCAGCATGGAAGACGCCTGCAAAATGGCCACCGGGTGCCCGATCAATGACGATGCCACAGGATCGGTTGAGGTTTGCGAATGTTTGGAAATGTAAGCAAACATTCATCCATCTAAACACCAAGGGCGCTGTGAAAAATCCAGCGCCCTTGACTGTTTCACAGACTCTGGGGTTTCATGGGGGTGACTAAAAGGGGGCTGAGATGGCCAAAAAACCAAATCTTGACGGTGCCTATGATTTGAAATCGCCCGAAGATAACCGCCAACTTTATCGCGCCTGGGCTGAAACCTATGATCAGACATTTGCCGCCGCGCATGGTTTCCTTTTGCCGCAAACCACAGCCTCGGCATTTGTGGCCGCTGGCGGGCGCGGGCCGGTATTGGATATCGGTGCCGGAACCGGCCTTGTGGGGCAAGCGCTTGATGCCCTGAAGATTTCACCTGTCGATGCCTTTGATCTTAGTCCTGAAATGTTGGCACAGGCCCAGAACAAGGGCATTTATCGGCATCACATTCAGGGAAATATACTGGAAACCAACGCGCAAATCGCCGATAAAACCTATGATGGCGTTGTCAGTTCGGGCACATTCACCATGGGTCACGTCGGGCCGGAAGCCTTTGCAGAAATTCTGCGCATCACTGCGCATGGGGGGTTGGTGACCGTTGCAATCAACGCAAAACATTATCAAAACGCCGAGTTTGCCGCGGCTTTTGACGCGCTAAAGGGTCAAATAAAGGGCCTTAGTTTGGCAAAAACCCGTATCTATGCCGATGATGCCACGGGGAATCACGCCAACGACATGGCGTTGATTGCACAGTTCATTGTCGCCTAAAGGGCCGCAAAAAGATCAGCCCACCGCCCCTGCCTGTTGAAATATAGCCAAAAACAACAGCCCAAAAACAGGGCCGCGCGTCACTCGCCCTTCCAAACGGGATCGCGTTTTTCGGCAAAGGCCCGCGCACCTTCCAATTGATCGTCAGATGCATAAAGACGGTCGATTGTGGCAAACTGCCGCTTGGTGATCCGGTTCATCACGTCCTGGAATTTGGCGTCTTCTGCATCGCGCACCACCTCTTTGATCGCGGCGTAAACCAAAGGCGGACCCGAGGCCAACAACCGCGCCATTTCCCAGGCTTTGTCCATCAGCTCGTCGCCTGAATAAATATGGTTCACGATGCCCCAACCGGCGGCCTCGGATGCATCAAACCAGCGACCGGTCAGCAGCAATTCCATCGCGATATGATAAGGAATGCGCTTGGGCAGCTTGATACTGGCCGCATCCGCAATGGTGCCGGACCGGATTTCGGGCAAGGCAAATTGTGCGTGATCCGCCGCCAGAATGATGTCGGCGGACAGGGCAAATTCCAAGCCACCACCGCAGCAAATGCCGTTCACCGCCGCAATCACCGGCTTGTTCAGGCCGCGCAGTTCCTGCAAGCCACCAAAACCGCCAACCCCGTAATCACCATCAACCGCATCGCCATCGGCGGCGGCTTTTAGGTCCCAACCGGGGCAAAAAAACTTGTCCCCACCACCGGTGATAATGGCCACGCGCAGTTCAGGATCATCGCGGAAATCGGCGAAAACATCGCCCATGATTTTACTGGTGGCCAGATCAATGGCGTTGGCCTTCGGGCGATCCAGCGTCACCAGCAAGATCGCGCCTTCGCGGTGGGTTTTGACGGGGGCATCTGACATGGAAAATCCTTTTGCGTGTTTGCGCGCAGCTTACAGCGCGAACGCAAAAGTTAAAGCCCTTTTGCCTTGGTTTGTCCTTTGTAAACGGGACCTCGCCAAATCGATAAATCCGATATTGCCTATGGGAATTCCCTATGGGTTGTACATCCGCTTTTTGCGCGCACGGGTCGCAACCGTCGCCTCGCTTGAGCCATCGTGAAACGTGCCGAACCACCGATCCCACGGCATTTCCTGATTGCCATAGTTACATTCAAAATACCGGTGATGCAGCGTGTGATAAAACGTGCCCAGCGCCACGCGGCGTTTATCTTTGATCAGCAAATCCTCATAGCCCGTGTGGGTCATGCTGGCACCGGGTCCTTGATAAACACAGTGAAAAATCAGATGGATCGGGTGGGTGGCGACGATCCAGTGAATGCAGATCGTGGTAAAATAGATGAAATGTTCCACCGGATGCATGGCATTGCCCGACCATGGCCCGATGTTGATGTTGCGGTGATGCAGCGCGTGAAACCGCCTGTAGAAAAACGGGATGTGCAGCAAACGATGCACCCAGTAAAAATGAAACGCCGACCAGATCGGCACCAGAACCAGCAATGTAATAAACCAAACCGGATGCGCGGCAAATGTCAGTGTCGGCGCATAGCCGTTCGCCATCATCCACAGCGTTACCACCTGAAAGCTGGTCCAGATCGCAACGCCGCTGGTCATCGTCCAGAACATATTGTCTTTGACCTGATCAGAAAACAGAAACGTCCGGTTGTTGCGGGTTTGATCGCGGGCGTCGAATTTCAGGGCCAACCCTTGGCCCTTGCGCATGTAAAAATACCAGTGCAGCCCGCCGGTAAAGGTGAACATCAGCACCAGATTTACCGCATAAACCTGCGCGACCCATCCCAAAGCGAAGGTTTTCGAGGTTTCCAATGCGGGATAGAAAAATGCCCACAGGATCAGCGCCAAAATCAACAACATCACGCGTTCTGACAACATCAACCAATTGCGGGCAAACCAACCTGCCAAAAACCCAAGATCGGAGGGGCGGGAAAATACCGATGTATCCTGCAACGGCAGGTCGGGGTGATAGTTGAAATCTTTGTTTTTGATCTCGGTCATTTTGTGCCTACTGCGAATAGGTTGAATTTTCCTCGTCCAAAATCGACTTAAGCTCGGCCAAATGCCGGATGTCCTGTTCGGGATAATTCTCGATTTCATCCGCCGTTTTGGCCGCAATATCATCCGGCAAGATCGCCAGGGGCCGGCCGGTTTGCAGGGCACGCACGTAAACCTCGCAGGCGCGTTCAAAGAAATACATCCGGTTAAAGGTTTCCGCGACCGTTTGCCCGATCACCATGATGCCGTGGTTGCCCATGATCATCACTTTCTTTTTGGGGTCGTCAAACAGTTGGGCACAGCGCGCGCCCTCTTCTTCAAACGCCAGTCCACCATAGGCGTCGTCCACCACTTGACGGTCATAAAACATCGCCGCGTTCTGATCCAGCGGGGGCAGGATTTTGTCTTTTAGACAGGCCAGAACCGTCGCATGCACCGAATGCACATGCATCGCACAAACCGCGTGGCGACAATGCCGATGCACCCCGCCGTGCAGACCCCAAGCCGTGGGATCAGGCGCGTCGGGGCCTTTCAGCGTTTCGGGATCATTGGCATCGATCAGCAACATATCGCTGGCCTTGACGCGGCTGAAATGCACCTGATTGGGATTCATCAGGAATTTGGTGCCATCATCGTTGATCGACAGGGAAAAATGGTTGGAAACACCTTCGTGCATGTTCAGGCGCGCCGTCCATCGAAATGCAGCGGCCAGATCAACGCGTTCCTGCCAGTGATCCATGTTGGGGCGAATTTGGGTGACGGACATGTAATTTTCCCTTTTGTGTACGAGATTATCAAGGCACAGAAGTTCAATTCAGGCAAGGGAGTCGATCGAATTTAGCCGGGGCCAGACGCCGGGGCCAGACGCTAGGCGCCGAGGCCCAGTTTCAACCGCAGCCGCCACAGCGTATGTGCTGTGCGCAACCTGATCGATCTGGGCAATCTGCGCAGCTTGTGAAACCGCCGTTTGGGGCCCGCCGTGGTGGCCTGTGCCCCGATATGGCCGACACCGCCATGTTTCAAAATGACCATACGAAGCCCCATCCGTTTAAACGCAATGCTGGTGCCGCCTTCGCCAAATTTTTGAAAGCCGCCGTCAAGCATCTTGTAATGGGACAGTCGCCGCAGACCGGGATTGAAGGTGAAATTCCCCCAAACATGATGGGCTTGCGGATCAATCGGGCGGTATTCAACGCCTTGAAAACTGGTGTATCCCAGCCGTTTGATCCACCGCGGCCCGCCGTCGCCACTGCGCGGCCAGACCAGCGCGATCTTGGGGTCGTTCTTCATCAAGGTCAGCGAATCCGCGATGACATTCTTTTCGGAAAACCGCCAATCGTCTTCGCTGTGAAACACAAATTCTGTGTCCACCATTGCATAGACCTTGTCCAGTGATCCCAAAAGCCCGAGGTTCGGCTTGTTAAACACCACTTCGATGTTCGCCTCAGGGAACTTTCGCGTCACTTCCAGCACGCCGGTATCGTCGGAATCCTCGATCACAATCATTCGTTTCAACGGGTAATTATTGGTCGCCAGAAAGCTGCGAAGCGTTTCTTCAAGCAGATCAAACCGTTTGTAGCTGGTCAAAACGAAAGTAACGTCATCAGTATGGGCAGGCATATTTTGTTCCACGGAATAGGCTGGGGTTTTTGACCAGATACCATACGAGGGCGCACTGGCAACAATACATTATTGCAAGCTCACCTAGGGCGTCGGCTGGCTGGCCACCCAGACATAGCCGTTTTCACACAGAATATACGCCTCGCGCAGGCCGTGCGGTTTGTTTGTTGGTGATTGCAAAATATGGGCGCCATGATCGATGGCACGTGCCGCCGCCAATTCCGGGTCGGTGTCGTAAAGACGAATTTCCAAGCCCGCCCCGCGTGGCGGATTTTCCGGCAACAACGTCAGCATCGGATTCGCATGATAGGTGGCATCGCTGTGCAATTGAAACACCTGCCCCGAATAGGCGATGATCGCAAAATCTTTGGAAACCCTGTGTGCGGTCATCTGAAAAACGTTGGTCAAAAAGGCGACCTCGGCCAAAACGTCCCGAACCAACAGGTTTAAACCGATCCCGCGCAGGCTTGCGCCAAAATCCTCGGCACTGATGGTTTCCAGATCCATATGTCACCCCTTAAAAAACTTTTGCATCGCCAACTTGAACAACCTGCTATGCCGTGTCAAATTCGGCCATGACAAATCACACTCTTTTTCCGACATGGGCCGAAACTGCCCCGCATCTGGTGGCTGTGGCCGCTGGCCGTATTCCTGCCGATCTGGTTTTCCGCAATGTGAGGTGGGTAAATGTGCATACCCGCGAAATCCTGCCCAATTCCGAGATCGCGATTGCCAAGGGCCGCTTTGCCTATTGTGGCCCTGATGCCAGCCATTGCATTGGCGAAGGCACCGAGGTGATTGATGGGCAGGGGCGGTTTGCCATTCCGGGCCTGTGTGATGGGCATATGCACATCGAAAGTGGTATGTTGATACCCGCCGAATTTGCCGCCGCCGTGATCCCGCATGGCACAACGACGATGTTCACCGACCCCCATGAAATTGCCAATGTTCTGGGGCTGGAAGGCGTGCGGTTGATGCACGACGAGGCCTTGATGCAGCCGGTGAATATTTTCACCCAGATGCCGTCTTGCGCGCCCTCGGCACCGGGGTTGGAAACCACGGGCTATGAAATCAGCGCGGCGGATGTGGCCGAGGCAATGCAATGGCCCGGTATCATCGGGTTGGGCGAGATGATGAATTTCCCCGGCGTGGTGGCGGGTGACACACAAATGTTGGCGGAAATTGCCGCGACACAGAAAGCGGGCAAAACCGTCGGCGGGCATTATGCCAGCCCTGATTTGGGTCCGGCTTTTGCCGCCTATGCCGCCGGTGGACCAGCGGATGACCATGAGGGCACCTGTGAAGCCGACGCCATCGCCCGCGTACGTCTGGGCATGCGGTCGATGATGCGGCTGGGCAGCGCGTGGTATGATGTCGAAAGCCAGATCACCGCGATCACACAAAAAGGGCTGGACAGCCGCAATTTCATCCTGTGTACCGATGATTGCCATTCCGGCACGTTGATCAATGACGGGCATATGAACCGCGTGTTGCGTCATGCGATTGATTGCGGGTGTGATCCCTTGGTGGCCCTGCAAATGGCCACGATCAACACCGCCACGCATTTTGGGCTGGAACGCGAACTCGGGTCAATCACGCCGGGACGGCGGGCGGATATGATCCTGACTTCCGATCTGAAAACCTTGCCGATCGAGGCGGTTTACGGGCGCGGGGAAAAGCTGGCTGAAAATGGCGAACTGCTGGTCAATTGCCCGCATTTGGCATGGCCCGCCACGGCCAAAGCGACCGTAAAGCTGGGCAAAATTTTGGCGGCAAGCGATTTCGCGATCAAAGCCCCGCAAGGCGCCAACGAGGTCACCGCGCGGGTGATCGGCGTGGTGGAAAACCAAGCGCCCACCAAGGCGCTGGAAATTGACATGGGCGTCACCGACGGCGAGGTCGTCAGCGACCCTGCCCGCGATGTTTGCCAAATTTCGCTGGTGGAACGTCATCGCGGCACGGGCGGCGTGGTCAACGCGCTGGTTTCGGGTTTCGGCTATACTGGCAAAATGGCCATGGCCAGTACCGTGGCCCATGACAGCCACCACATGATTGTTGTCGGCACTGATCCCCACAACATGGCGCTGGCGGCCAATCGGCTGGGGCAGGTTGGCGGTGGTGTCACCCTGTTTCAGGACGGGGTCGAGGCGGCGCTGGTGGAATTGCCGGTGGCGGGCTTGATGTCGGATGAACCGGCGCATGATGTGGCCGCCAAGGCCGATGCGCTGGGCGTGGCAATGCAGGCGGCGGGCTGTACGCTGAACAACGCCTATATGCAGCATTCGCTGTTGGCGCTGGTGGTGATCCCTGAATTGCGGATTTCCGATCTGGGCCTGATTGATGTCAGAACATTTGAAAAAACAGACCTCTTTGTGGGGCACAAGAAATGAGTATAAAAATGATCCCAGTAATTTCGCCGGACACACCGGGCGAGCAAAATTTTCGCGATGCCGCCGCCGCGGTGCGCCGCTTGACCGAGCTTTATCAAGATGCGGTGGGTTTTCTGATCAGCGCCTTTCAGACATCGCTGAACGGCACCATTCCGACGCAAAGGTTTCGCGCGTATTATCCTGAAATTCGCATCACAACCACCAGCTTTGCCAAAGTCGACAGTCGGCTAAGTTTTGGCCATGTGGCCGAACCCGGCACCTATGCCACCACCGTGACACGGCCCGTATTGTTTGCGCATTATTTGGAACAACAGATCAGCCTGTTGATCGAAAACCACGATATTTCGGTCAGCATTGGCCCCTCGACAACGCCGATCCCGCTGCATTTTGCGGTGGCCAGTGCCAAGATCGCGGTACCGCGCGAAGGGTCGATGCAATTTGTGCTGCGTGATTTTTTCGATGTGCCCGAATTGAACACAACCAACGATGATATCGTGAATGGCACCAGCGCCTGTTCCGCCGATGGTTCCGGCCATCTGGCGCCATTTACCGCCCAGCGGATCGATTATTCATTGTCACGGCTGGCGCATTATACCGCCACCGATCCTGAACATTTTCAAAACCATGTGCTGTTCACCAACTATCAGTTCTATGTCACCGAATTTGAAAATTTCGCCCGCGCGGCGCTGGATGATCCTGACAGCGGTTATGCCTCGTTCGTCGCCACCGGCAACGTCACGATCACCAAGGGTGATCAAAGCATCGAAACGCCTGACAAGCTGCCGCAAATGCCGACCTATCATTTGATAAAACCGGACGGCAGCGGCATCACTTTGGTCAATATCGGGGTCGGGCCATCGAATGCCAAAACCGCGACCGATCATATTGCCGTGCTGCGCCCGCACGCATGGCTGATGGTCGGGCATTGTGCCGGATTGCGCAATTCCCAGCGGTTGGGTGATTTTGTACTGGCCCATGCTTATGTGCGCGAAGATCACGTTCTGGATGACGATTTGCCTGTCTGGGTGCCAATTCCGGCGCTGGCGGAAATTCAGATCGCACTGGAAACGGCGGTGGCAGATGTGACGCAATTGGCAGGGTATGATTTGAAACAGATCATGCGCACCGGCACCGTGGCCACCATCGACAATCGCAATTGGGAACTGCGTGAACAATCCGGCCCCGTGCAACGCCTAAGCCAATCGCGTGCGGTTGCCTTGGATATGGAAAGCGGCACCATCGCCGCCAACGGGTTCCGGTTTCGGGTGCCTTACGGCACGCTTTTGTGTGTTTCCGACAAACCTCTGCATGGTGAATTAAAGCTTCCGGGCATGGCGTCTGACTTCTATCAGACCCAAGTTAGCCGCCATTTGTTGATCGGCATCAAAGCCATGGAATTACTGGCCGGCATGCCGCTGGAACGGATTCATTCCCGGAAATTACGCAGTTTTGCCGAAACCGCCTTCTTATAAGGGGGATTTTGTGCAAAAAAGTGCTGTTTGGTGTAAATAAGTGCCCACAATTTGTTGTGTGACCCCGCAATATCTAGTTAAATGCTCAACAATTGGCCCGAGTAAGCCGACCATAAAAATGAAAAACAGGAGACTACACATGTCGAAACCAATGACAAAAACACAACTGGTTGCTGCTTATGCAGATGCATCTGGTCTGGATAAGAAATCTGCCGGTTCTGCGTTGGAAGCGCTGGTTGGCTTGATCACCAAAGAAGTTTCCGCAGGTGGCGCGGTTACCCTGCCGGGTTTGGGCAAATTTTATTGCCGCGAGCGCCCAGAGCGGATGGTTCGCAACCCTGCCACAGGCGAGCAAATCAAAAAAGACGCTGACCGCGTGGTCAAAGTAACCATCGCCAAAGCGCTTAAAGACAGCGTTAACTAGAACGTAAGGCACATTTTGTGCAACGGCATTGAGCATCGCCCCGAGGTACCCTCGGGGCGATGTTGCATTTAAGGGGGCGGGATGGATTTCAAAGCAATACTGATGGGGCTGGCCTTTGCCTTGATGTGGTCCAGCGCCTTCACCTCGGCCCGAATAATTGTCGCCGAGGCCCCGCCAATGATGTCGCTGTCGCTCAGGTTTTTTATATCCGGCTGCGTCGGTATCCTGATCGCCCGTGGCATGGGGCAAAACTGGTCACTGACGCGCGGCCAATGGCGGTCGGTGGTGATCTTTGGCATTTGCCAGAACGCGCTTTATCTGGGGCTATTCTTCATCGCGATGCAATGGATTGATGCCAGTCTGGCCGCGATCATTGCCAGCACAATGCCGCTGATGGTGGCGGCGGCAAACTGGGCAATATTCAAAGAACGATTGCCGCTGGTTGGCAGCATTGGCATGGTGGCGGGGTTTCTGGGTGTCGCGATGATTATGGGGCAAAGGTTGCAGGGCGGCGCGGATTTGCTTGGCGTGCTTTTGGCGGTGATCGGGGTGATTGCGCTGACGATTGCGACATTGGCGATGAAATCGACCAAAAGCGGCGGCAATGTCATGATGATTGTCGGGCTGCAAATGCTGGTTGGGGCGGTGGCCCTGTTGTTGCCTGCGCTGGTTTTTGAAACATGGCAAGTCAGCTTTAGCTGGAAATTGGCCGTCGCTTTTACCTATACAATCTTTGTGCCCGGCGTGCTGGCCACCTATGTGTGGTTTTTACTGGTGGATCGCATTGGCGCCACGCGGGGCGCGACCTTTCATTTCCTGAACCCGTTTTTCGGGGTCACCATCGCCGCACTGCTGCTGGGCGAAGGCTTCAGCGGGCTTGACGTGCTGGGCGTGGCGATTGTCATGGCGGGCATTTTGGCGGTGCAACTGTCCAAACAGAAGATTTCCTAACCTTGACGCGATTGCACAAGGCTGGACACGGGCGGGCAGTGACTGGACTCTGGCTGGTCATTCTGGCTTTGTGAACCGGATACAAAAAGGCCCAGAACGATGATTGATCCCGATAGGTTTCTACGACAGCTTTTCGACGTGGCCGTGGCCGCCGCCGATCCCATGCGCACCATTCCCGCCGCCCTACCGCCAAAACCAAAGGGGCGGGTTGTGGTGGTTGGGGCGGGCAAGGCGTCGGCGCGGATGGCCGAGGCGGTGGAACGCGCTTGGGGGCCCTGTGAAGGACTTGTCATAACGCGTTACGGGTATGAACGACCCTGTCAGGGCATTGAAATCATCAGCGCCGCCCACCCCGTGCCGGACGCCGCCGGTCAGGCCGCGACCCGCCGGATGCTGGAACTGCTGGCTGACCTAGGAGCGGATGATCTTGTGCTTTGCCTGATTTCGGGTGGTGGTTCGGCGTTGATGGTTGCGCCTGTTGCGGGGGTAACCCTAGCCCAGAAACAGGCAGTGAACGCGGCTCTTTTGGCGTCGGGCGCGCCGATTGGCCAAATGAACATGCTGCGCAAGCATCTGAGTCGGGTGAAGGGCGGGCAATTGGCGGCGGCGGCCTATCCGGCAAAAATGCTGTGTCTGATGATCTCTGATGTGCCGGGCGATGATCCCGCCGACATCGCTTCGGGGCCAACCGTCGGTGGCGATCGTGATACCGCGCAAGCACTGGCCATGGTTGACCGTTTTGCGATCGGTTTACCGCCATCGGTTCGGGCCGCGTTGGGCCAAGAAAGCGGTGTTGTTTCGCCTGATGATCCGCGATTATCCAAGGTCGAAAACCGAATTATTTCGGCACCCGGCCAGTCGCTGGCGGCGGCGGCGGAAATTGCCAAATCCCAAGGCATTGAAACGCGCCTTTTGGGCGACGATTTGGAAGGCGAGGCGCGTGAATTGGCAAGCGCACAGATCGCCTTGGCCGTGGAAATACAGGCCGCGATGAAGGCGGATGATCCGCCGGTTTTGTTGCTGTCGGGCGGCGAATGTACCGTGACACGGCGCGGCGATGGGGTTGGCGGGCCAAACGCAGAATTTGCCTTGGCCGCCGCGTTGGCCTTGCAGGGAACGCGCGGCATCGATGTGTTGTCTTGTGATACGGACGGTGTCGATGGCGGGGCCGAAGTGGCCGGCGCCATCGCCAACGCCCATACCATGATGCGCGCACTTGCACGGGGCATCGACCCAAAATCCGCCCTTGCCAACAATGATGCCCACGGTTTTTTTGGCACCATCGGGGGGCAGATCGTCACCGGCCCGACACTGACCAACGTCAATGATTTTCGGGCCATTTTGATTAAGGGAAAGGGGTGAAAATGCGCAGCTTTGAGGAAATTTTCGCTATTTCAGCTGATCGTCACGGCGGCGTCGCCGCGCTTGAAGCGAAATTGGCACCACCCAAAGGCCCGGCAGAACTGGCAAGCATCCCCGATGATCGCTGGTTGGCCATGGCCAGCCGGTTTGTGTTTTCGGCAGGGTTCAATTGGAAAGTCATCGAAAACAAATGGCCGGGGTTTGAGGACGCATTTTTTGGCTTTGAGCTAAGTCGATGCGCCTTCATGAATGAAGAATGGTTTGAGGACCTTGTTCAGGACAAAAGAATTGTGCGCCATGCAGCGAAAATCAGGTCGGTACAGGACAACGCAATTTTCATGCAATCCCTGACCAAAGAACATGGCAGCGTCGGGGCGTTTTTTGCCAATTGGCCAGCATCCGATTTTACAGGATTGCTGGCGCGGATGAAAAAAGATGGCACAAGGCTGGGCGGCTCAACTGGGCAGTATTTCCTACGATTTATGGGGTGTGACGCCTTTATTTTGTCAAAAGACGTGGTGGCGCGGCTGGTGGCTGAGGGGGTTGTTGACAAGGCCCCGACATCCAAGGGCGCGATGGCAAAAACCCAAGCCGCCTTTGATGTTTGGGCGGGTCAATCCGGGCGGTCCCTTACCGAAATCAGCCGGGTTCTGGCATTTTCGACCGGGTGACATTCCAAGTATTGGGTGGCCTTGCCGCACAAATTCCCCTGCCAAAGTCGGCAGGCCGTCGGTGGTGACCTTTATCCAAAAGAATCTCTTTGCGTTTTGGTTAGCGCTAACATAATCTAGGTGCAGGCTTTCAAATCGTTCTCGGTCTCTCCCGATGCACCAATTTGAACGCTAATAAAGGGGAAGCAGTGGGCCAAAACTTGCTTCCCCTTTTTGCTGTTTGTATCCGGGGAGAATTCAGATTATTCGGGTCATAAGGCCCCGTAGCTCAGCTGGATAGAGCAACGGTTTCCTAAACCGTAGGCCGCGTGTTCGAATCACGCCGGGGTCACCACTTTTTCAAAAACGCCCTTCGCAAGGTTCGGTCTTTTGCTTAAATCTTGACGGTTTGGTTGGCCATCTGCAATGCACACGTCATGCGCAGGTCGGAAGCGATACCCCGAATGACAGGTATCCCGACAGCCAGCAACAATCGCTGTCATCGTCATATTTGCTTGGCACTTTCAAGGCGTTTTAACGGCGCATCCGCCGGGCTATCGCAGCCTTACTGTCGGATCCCGAGCGCCTTCAGGCTACCGCGCGACCCTGACCCTCGCCTCTCGATAAAGGGCTTGGCTCTGCGCTCAGGCACGGCTGCAAGCATCGACCCGCAGTTCAGATTTTCGCCCTGTTGCGGCAACACCTACACCCGACTTTTGCTTGCCTTACGCTGCCTTTCGGGCGTGGAATGCATCGATTTTTCAAACAATAATGTATACACTATTGCATTTACCAACGCGTATAATTCCTGTATACCGGTCGCGAAAAGGGATATTCTCTATGCCTCGAATTCTAAAACAAACCCGCGTCAGCGACGCCTATGTTCGTTTGAAAGATGAAATCCGGTCGAATCGAATGCCCCCCGGATTTCAATCGCCCGAACCCGAAATTGCGGTGCATCTGGGTATGAGCAGAACCCCGGTGCGAGAGGCGCTGATCCGGCTGGAAGCAGAAGGATTGGTTGAACTGATCCCCCGACGGGGCGCAAGAGTATTGCCAATCCGTGCCGATGACATGCGCGAAATCTATGAAATCCTGACGGCATTGGAACCCGAAGCGGCGGCCATTCTGGCTGCCCGCCGCCCTTCCCGAAACGACCTGAAACCGCTTGAAGATGCGACCACCGATATGGAAGTGGCGCTTGAAAATGACGATCTTGAGGCATGGGCCGAAGCTGATAACCGATTTCATCACTTGTTGTTGGAATTGCACGGAAACCGCCGAATGCAGTCGTTTGTGGCGGCCTTGTACGATCAAGCGCACCGCGCCCGAATTATAACACTTCGGATGCGTGACAAGCCGACAAAATCAACCGCTGAACACCGTGAAATTCTGGGGTGTCTACATGCAGGGAATGCCGCCGCAACACGAACCGCGTTTCGCAACCACCGCGAACGTGCGGCGAAAGAATTGCTGGGCGTTTTGGAAAAATACAAACTCGGGCAGTTATAGCCCAACGCGAAGGATAAACTATGAGCAAAGCTGCGCGTATTGCCCTTATCAAGGGCGACGGCATTGGTATTGATGTCACCGACGCCACGACGGCAATTGTCGATGAGGCGGTAAAAAGAACCGGTTTGCCGCCGCTATCCTATGTGCCAGTCGCGGCAGGTGCGGGGTATTTCAAAGAAACCGGCCAAGACATTGAACCCGGCGGCGAAGAGCGGGCGGGCGAAATGGACGCAATCTTTCTTGGGGCGATCGGCCTTCCGTCGGTGCGCCATGCCGATGGCACCGAAATCAGCCCGCACCTTCGATTGCGTGACCGCTATGGTCTTTATGCGGGGGTGCGCCCGGTCAAGGCCTATCCAAATGCGCCGCAACGCCTTGCGGACCCGCGCGCGGCAAATATTGACATGATTATTCTTCGTGAATCCACCGAGGGACTGTTTTATTCCGCCGCCGCCCACGGGCGGGCGCAGATCATTGGCGACCAAGAGGTGCGCGATACCATGCGCATCACGCGGGCGACGACAGAAAAACTGCACCATTTCGGCTTCAAACTCGCCCAAAAACGCAGGGATCGCGGCTTTGCCGGCCGCCTGACCTGTGTGGACAAGGCAAATGTTTTTGCCTCGATGGCGTTTTTTCGCAAAATCTATGACGAAATCGCCCCGAGTTATCCGACGATCAAAACCGGTTATAATTATGTCGACGCGCAGGCGTTGAACCTGATCCGAAATCCCTGGGATTATGATGTGATGGTGATGGAAAACATGTTTGGCGATATTCTTTCCGATCTTGCCGGTGGTCTTGTTGGCGGCATGGGCATGGCGGCTTGCGCCGAAATCGGCGACAAAACCGGCCTATTCCAACCGGCGCATGGATCAGCACCCGATATTATGGGCCAAGACAAAGCCAACCCCTTGGCTGCAATTTTATCCGGTGCCCTGATGCTGGATTATCTTGCCGAGAAAACCGGCCAGGGCGCTTTTGCCGATGCGGCGGTTTTGATTGAAAACGCCGTGCAGCAGGGCTTTGAACAAAATCGCCTGCGCCCCATGGAATTTGGCGGCGATATGGGGACCCGTGCCGTTACCGATGAACTACTCGAATTGTTGGATGAATAATCAGCGGTAAAGGCATTCTGCCCCACCTCACCTCAAAGATGCAGGGTCCACAGGCATTTTCAACTCGACTGCCACGGCCTTTGCTGATGCTTTGCTTTGCAGATACAGGATCATATCTTCGTTAGGCAAAGCCACGCCTTCGGCAAGTGCCACCTTATAAATAAGCTCTCGTGTAAGGTTCAAATCATTGACTGTCGCGAACAGTTTTTCATCGAAAAAACGGTGGTCTTCAATGCGCCGGGTATCTTTCACACCTTGCCCCGCCGTAACCACGACCTCTTTGTCTTTGACCGCGATGCCCGGAATTGTATTTACAATTTGCTGAAGTCGCTCAACATCAACGTCATTTTGCGGATCAAAATACTGGACAACCTTTGACAGGGTTTCCATCGGTGAGGCCATAAATTGGGAATATTCAACAATCAATTGATCCTGTCCAAACGGTGACGTTACCCATTTTTCAACAAAGCTTTGCCAAACACCAAACTGTGCCGACAGAAAATGTTTCAACGATTCCGCTGTGTCCGGAAAACCGTTTCTGATGTGGAGTTCAAAGTTTGACAATGCGGCAGGTAAAAACGCGCGGTACTGAATAAGGTAAGGTTGTTCTGGCAATTGCGGCAGATCGCGATTGACGTCGTGGTTTTTGGAAAATGACGTTTTTTCCGGCCATTTGCACGGGAACGAGCGGCAACATTCGATTTTCGGTGAATAAAATTCGCAATGGTTGAACCGCGCCCCGAAATATTGTTTCAAACTACGCCCCAACAAGTGGTGACCACTTCGCGGCAGGCTGACACCGGCGATGTATCTTAATTTGGTATTCATCCCTTGTTTCTTTCTGGCATATGTTTCTTCAAAATCCGGACAGTGCAGATCGAAATTTGTGCTGGCCAACAACAATGCCTTAGCGGCTTTGATTTCGCGGTCATCACCCTTTCGTTCGGCAATATCTAGGCGCCGCTTCCTTTGGTTGATAAAAGCAATATTTTGCCCACGAGCAAGCGCTTGATGAGCGTCTTCGCGTGATTTTTTGTTTTCAGAAGTTTCTGGTTCTGCATCTTCAACGCCAAGCCACGCCGACCCGATGACATCTGAAACGAGCGAATACACCGGCCCAATATTGGTGAGTTTTGCGTCTGTGACGTTTTCCATATCCTTCTGGTGGATCCCGGAAGGCATGATTGAAAACGTAGGTTTCGTGGTTTTATACGGCCCTTGTGGTCCGCAAATCAGGATGGCGTCAAAATCATCTTCAATCGCGCCCAAGGCTTCGGGTGCAAAACTCGCGGCACGCACCCAACTTTTGCCCTGCTGTTCAATCATCTTTGGCAAAATCGCCACACTTGCGGGCTGACCGACAATGCAGAAGCTGCTGTATTGGGAAATAATTTTTTCCAGAACGTCGATCCGCGCAAAATTTGAACAGAAATGCGCCAATTCAACATGTCGAATTGGTGTATTCTGCGACCCCTTTTGGGGCGCCAGCTTGATGCCCTTGCGTTCAACCCAGTCAGCTATTTCTCCGACCAGATACGCCCCGGTAATTGCGGCCCCTGCCTCCCTGACACCACCGGTCCATTCATGGCGTAGCAGCTCCCAGTCAGGCGTGACCGATTTAAAAAGCGGCAGCAACGAAACCCGGAATATTGGCGCGTTCAAATATGCCGCCAGATCGGCATGGGCCTGTGCATGGCTGGCCGGTGAAAGGACGCTGCCGGAAACAAGCGTGACAGGCAATTTATCATGGTTCTTTGTATACCGTTGCCAGCGCAGGATGTTCAGATCGGCATTGGGATCGCGTTCCATATTGTGGGACAAAACCGGAAAATATTGTCGCCGCCCGATGGCCAAGCTGGCCATATCATCAGACAGGATCAAGCTTGCGGACCGCAGCGCATTCATCGCGCGGCTGACATTTTCGTATTCCGGCCCGTTAACCCGGGGCTGAAAGTAGTCATGGAAAACCAGATCCGACAGCAAAAACGCGGGCGGCGGCAGGCATATATGTTCAAGCGTAACACGAGCGCCCAATCGGCGGCCCAAGGCCTTGATGTCGGCTTCTGTGATCCGGCCAGACACCGCACCATCCGCGATTGAAACAATGTGGAACGCCGGAAGATCGCCGACGATTTCATTGGTGATATTCTCAGGTTGAGATTGGCCAAGCAGATCGGCAAAATCCTGTAAGCTTTGGGTCCTGTCAAAGGCAATTCCGGCTTCGGCAAGGATAAGATGAAGTACGGTCAGCGATAGGGAATCCAATATTCCACCAACAGCCGCCGCCCAATCACTGTCCCCGAATGTCGCCCGCAAATCCGCCAGTGGATCGCTAACCACACCCTTTGTTGTCTGCGCCGCCAGATGCAAATTGTAATCCGAAACACACCGCGTTCGGTTGAATTTGCCGGAGGATGTTTTGGTCAAAAACCTTGGTGGCACGAAGGCCACCGTCAACAGCGCGGCGCCAGTTTCATCCTGCAATTGCGTCGCCAGGCCGGGGCCATCACTGCGACGGTAAAACTGCTTGTCCTCGATCAGCACCAGAACGCCATGGGTACCCAATTTTGGCAGATACTGCTGGCACGCGACCCCACGGCCCGCAACATCCGGGGCCAATCGGTTCAAAACCAGATCGATGTCCGACAACATGAATTTCTTGCCCGCCTGAACAACGATATCCTGTTTGCGGCCAGAAATAAAAAGTTCTTCGTTCTGAATATACCCGATATCGCCGGACGGGTAATATCCTTGGGCATTGCATATTTTCGCCTGCCCCAAATAGCTTGCGAGCGAGGCCGGGCTTTTGATCCAAAGTTCGCCGTCGTCGGCGATTTCAACGTCAACATTTGGCAACAAAGCCCCACAGCTGACCGGGCCATCAGCGGTGAAATCCGCGCGGGTCATACCGGTTTTCAATGCAACCGCAAAAACATTTTCCGCCATCGCGTAACAGGAAACCAAGGTTTCCGGATGGGTGTTTGTATCGGTACAAAAATCCTTGCAGGTGGCCGCGGAAATCGGTTCCGAACAATTCACCCAATACCGCATCTTCCCGACATCCGGCGCGGCATGATTGCGCATCACTTCAAAGCCAAAATTTGGCATGTAACAGATCGTGCCCCGGTTTTTTTCGATTGCCTCAAACAACAAGGCCGGGTTTTCCACCCATGTCACCGGATCAATCAGAACCACCGGAATACCCAGCACAAGCGGCATCACAAAACACGCGATAAAGCCCATGTCGTGATACAGCGGCAGCCAAGAAACGATCACATCACTCGCCGCCGAAAGCCCAATCACCGAATTATAATCCGCAATATGCTGGCCAAGCTGTTGGTCGCTAAATTCGATCGTTTTACGGTGCCCCGTTGTGCCCGACGACATTTGAAGAATAGTGAAATCGGTCAGGCAAAACGGGCTGTTGTCCGTCACCCGCGTCGCGGCTTTGGTGTGAAGCTCACGCATCGTCAAAACTGGCAGGTCCAAGGGCAATTTCTCGCCCAAATCATTCTCGCAAATGATCCCGACAAGATCCACGGTCGATTGAGCGGATTTAAGAGCGGTGGCCCAAAAAATGCGGCTTTGCTTTTTGGTGGGGTATTGCAGGATCAATGGTTTCAGACCGGCGCGAATTGCCGCCAACCACGAAAACACCAGATCAGGGCCGGTTTGGGCGAGAATGCCAATCGCGGCATCACTGGCAAAACGATCCGCCAGGACGGATGCAAGCGCATTCAGCCGCGCGGTTTGTGCCGAAAAATTAACCTGTTCTGTATCCCCGTCGGGGCCAACAAATGAAAACAGCGGCAAGGCGGTCGAGTCAATTTTCATCCCCGGCCCTACAAAGATACGAAGTGTTCAAGCGCCTCGAGACGCGCTTCCAGATCATTGGATTCAATAATCCGCAATTCACGCCAAGCACACCCCAGAATTCGCTGGTCCGCCGTGGTATCATCCTTAGAAAGATCCGCCACGCGATTTGTCACAATTTCAATATGAATTGCTTCAGAGGGGGCCAGTTTGCCCAAACCAAATTTGAGAAAATTATCGCCCGTTACATCACGACACCATACGGTATCCGAGCGGAATTTGACGGATATTTCAGCCCCCCCCGGTGGTGCTTTGACCATGATGTAACAATCATATTTTCCGGCTCGGGGAACCCGAAAGGCAACCCCCGAGTGATTTGCCGACACCCAACTGCCCCATACATCAGGGTGGTGCCAGTTTTTGCCCGTCCTTAAAATTTCACCCGTCGTTTCATGCGCGCCGATTGATACGGCTTTGGCCTGACCAAACGCATAGGACACGCCTGTTCCAAGCGTCGCCAATGCATCTTTGCGGGGTGCCAAAAGCACCGACTGACCACATTCAACAAGGTCTTGCGTGTATTCTGACCACGTCTTGAACTGGGCCTCTTTGCGAATTCGATTTTCCGCCGCGCGCAGAATACCGGGGTTTTGCACCAGGTTCATTATCGTCGCGGTAATGTCGCGTTCCGATTGTTCGTCGGTTTGCACCGTCAAGGATTGGCAGGCCTCCACCGAGCCTGACGCATATCCGGATACGCAAACTTTGCCCGCAGCAAGGCTTTCGGTAATTGGCAGCCCCCACCCCTCGGCACGGCTAATATAAAGCGAGAATAGGCAGGATGAATAAAGCGTGCCTAAATCCACCTCACTGACCGACTGAAGCCAGACGATCCCGTCGTCGCGGTTCATCGCCTCAATCAGGTGAAAAATCGCCTCGTATTTCCAACCGGTTTTTCCAACCAACACCAGTTTCGGACAAGCGTCGCCCAGTTTTGCTTTCATCACACTCCAGGCGTTGATCGCCGCGATGTGGTTTTTGCGTGGCTCCACCGTACCAACCATCAAAATGAAGGGCACATGATCCAAATTGTTCAACGTCAGAATTGATGGACCGGCTGCTGCGGTTTCATCAATACCCAAATTCAGAAAAGGCGGACGAATATTCAGGGATGCCACCGAAACCGGCCCCTCAAAATTCGTAAACTGATCGATATCCGCTTTGGTTTCGGGCGAATTGCAAATCAGGGTATCGGCCCAAAAAAGCACATTGTTAAACCAATAGGACGATGCGATTGCATGGGTTTTGTCAAAATATTCGGGGTGTTTTAAGGGCAGCAGATCATGGATGAAAAACGCAAATCTAACGCCACTTTCACGCAAATCGCGCAGGCTTTCGAAAAACCCTGGCAAGCTCCAGGTTGCCCCCAGAAAATACAATACGTCTTGATCCGCAAAGGCGACCTCGGGGTTATTCAGGCACTCTTTGCGCAATAAAGCGATTTCAAGCACGCCGGTTTCGGGGTTCATGTCGAATTTTTCAAAAGCCTCCAGAAACCGGGGTGCAGCCATTGTATGCCACAGGCGATCACGACTGAAATAACAGCACTCGACCTTGGTGTTTTCATCGCTTATTTGCGCCCGAACAGCCTCGAGTTGAACCCGCTGAATGCCAGTGACGTTTTTTGAATATTCGAGAAAATTCAAAAGATCGGTAACGTCAAACAGAATTCTCGACCTAATCGGCAGTGCTTTGCTTTCGGTCGTCAACTCGTTGAAACTGGTTCTGGTGTCGAGGGTCATGTCATTTTCCGTATTACAAACGTATTAGATGTGAAAATATCCTTGCGGCCGGTGTCATTGTCCTCGCGCACATCGATCACCGAACATCCTTGGGTTTGGGCAATCTCGAACACCACAGATTGCGGGATGCAATGCATTTCCATTTCTTTCTTGTTTTGGGCAGACAGGTAGGTTGCAACACTGAAATCATACCCAACGCGGTAAACTGGAACCTGAAACAAAGCGGTGCCGCCTGGGCGCAAGGCGTGCAAGGCGCTGGCGATGACTTTTGCAATCACGGGTGGTGGGTTATGCTGCAAAACAATCCGCGAAAAGAAAAAATCGCAGGCTGGAATAAGGGTTTTGGGCAAGCTGCCAACATTCAGAAACGTAATATTTTCCGCCCCGACGCTGTTTGCGCGTTCGGTGGCCAAATCCAAATGGGGCTGCGAAATATCCAAGGCAAAAACTTTGGCAAATCGTTCAGCAAGCGGCACGGACAAACGCCCGACACCACACCCGTATTCGACACAGGTTTGATCGCCAAGATCAGTGACGCCAACCCGTGCAAGATGCGCCACCAGATGGGTTGCCTCGGTTTCGCCTGATGCCCAAAATTCGGCCTCGTTTTCATGAAACGCGTCGGGCATGTACATGGGAGATGTCAAAACCGAATGATGCGCCCCGTTTTGCCCAAGATCTTCCCATGACCCGCAAACTCGCCGCCACATTTCGCGCAACTGCAGATCGGTGACTTCGGTTTCGATTGAAATCGCGGGGGCATCAAAAGGCACGCCCATAGAATTGAGCAAATGATCTTGATTTCGCATCACTTCGGAGGATTGAAATTCCGCGCTGTTCATCATCGCAAGCCGCAGCGCCTGATGATCCGCCGCGCCCAGATGGCACGAAATTGCCTGGTTGGATTCCGGTTCTCGTCCCAAAACATAGCGATAGGCCCAAATTACCTCTTCTTCAGTGACGGGCATAATGGTCCCTTTTTGCCGATATTTAGTCTGTATATTTCAGAATATCACTGTGAGAGGCTAGTATAAAAGGTGCCAAATTGACAGTGTTCATGTCAGGCTCATACTTCGATCTCTGGGCACATTCTGGCGAATTCACCCAGAACATTCAGTGCCACAAGGCGCGACACAATCATCGCGTGTATCGCATTTGCAAAACAGCCCGCCCAAAGACGACAGGCGCGGCATTAGGGCGGTCCTGTCAAATTCATCAAAAAACGGACCTGGCCGATATGCAGCAGGTTGCCGGTCAAAATTCGACCCACGATACCTATATCGTGGTCCCATAAATCCGCAGGCGTCCGGCACCAAAGCAACCCCCGCCACTGGGCAGGGATTGCAATTTTTAGGTCGCAAGAATTAGACCAGTTCGATTTCCGGCTCGTCTTGCTCTTCGTTCTGATCGTCATAGGACTCGTCAACTGGCTGTGTAAACAGCGCCTCGATCAATTCCTCCACATCGTCATGGTCACAAGTATCGCCGTCTTGTGCCGCATCCTGCTGCGGGTCAATAACCGGCGCCGTCCCCGTCGCAACGGCGGTACCGTCCATGGGCTCACCGGGGGTGCCGACATTATCCAGCGTCACCGTAAAGCTTTGTTCGCTGAATGCCGAAGGATCAAGCGGCCCATTGTCAGACCCGACGATGAAAGAAACGTCTTCAACCGGAATGCCGGTATCTGAGCCGTTAAAGAACATGCCGCCGTCAAACATTGCGTCCGGATCAACCGGAATTGGATCGCCCTGATCACTGAACAGCCATAAACTGTCGGCCTGAATGTCAAAACCAACTGAGCTTATGTCGCCAGTTTGTTCCGCTGTTTCGGAAACTGACAGGTCGACTTTCACCGTACCTTCGTCCCACGGCGAAATGCTGACATCAATCGGCAAGTCCCCTTCAAGGGCGAAAGTGGTCGGGTCTGCGTTCAGCCAAGCCTTGTCGTCTGGAAACGGATCAAATGGGGGCAGCTGATCATCGCAATCATCACCGGACCCATTCGAACCACCAGACCCATTCGAACCGCCAGACCCTTTGGAGCCGCCTGACCCTTTGGAACCGCCTGACCCTTTGGAACCGCCGGACCCTTTGGAGCCGCCGGACCCTTTGGAGCCGCCTGACCCTTTGGAACCGCCTGACCCTTTGGAACCGCCAGACCCTTTGGAACCGCCAGACCCTTTGGAGCCGCCTGACCCTTTGGAACCGCCTGACCCTTTGGAACCGCCGGACCCTTTGGAACCGCCGGACCCTTTGGAACCGCCTGACCCTTTGGAGCCGCCTGACCCTTTGGAACCGCCAGA
>Ga0316204_10003736_pt1 | contig 29449 bp, 38 predicted proteins | sample 6monrhotite_MG_2_FD_205661 | JGI IMG/M metagenome (GOLD analysis project Ga0316204, IMG submission 205661) | Microbial mat bacterial communities from mineral coupon in-situ incubated in ocean water Damariscotta River, Maine, United States -... | ecosystem: Environmental > Aquatic > Marine >...
GATGTGACGATGAAACCCTAAAACAACTGATTATGAACAACGATGCCAGATATGATGGAGGTAACTGCCTGGTTTAAGTGGCGCCCCGAAGAGGATTCGAACCTCTGACCTGCCCCTTAGGAGGGGGTTAAGGTAGAAATAAGCACAATATATTCAATAAGTTAAAATACTCTGTCCATATACTGTCCACCCACGCACTGGACACTTTAGAGTATCTGGCTCGTAGCCGCACCACAACACCCTAAAAATCAATCACTTTCCTATTAGCGTTTGCACTATACGCGCGTGGCGGCTGTCGCCCGTAAGTGCTTAATTCTATTAAGCTAGCGACTGGCGAAAACACTACATGTAGTGGTCGCGTTAAGTTGCAGCTTTGACAGCTTTTAAAAAATATCCACCCTATAAAAAAAGGGGTACTGCTCTCTATCTTATTGTTATTACTTGATATTTAATGTTACCAATACACTAAACGTTTTCGGTTTTTGGTGGTTGACGGGCCTCTTAATTAACTTTAGGCTACCCACATAAACACAAGATATTGCGTTTTTCTGAAGCGCTATCAGGGTGTTGTACGTGAATTGAAAATGCAGAAGAGAACGAGCTCAGATTTAACGGGCTTATGAAAAAGCAGGGGATGCTTGAAACACCCCCTTTTCACTAACCGTGTCGTCGAGGCACATTAAGAAAGGAGAACACCATGGACCTTGCAATCCAGCAGTGGCGCTTCCTCATTAAGTTGAGTGAAGTTGAACCAGCAGCGCTTACCTTATTAGGGTAAGCAACAACCGTGACCAACAAATGAAATATTAGACCATTTTGTTTGCCTTGTCACGACTTGAAATATTTCTCTAAACAACAATATTGGAGTTTATAACAATGGCTAAAAAACAATCAGGCAACACAACTTCCACCCTTGCCGGAAAGATACTATCAGGGGCAAGGAAGGCCACGCAGGCAGATGCTATAAAGCTAGCTGCATCTGTTCTAAGCCAGGATGAGACAAAAGGCAAGCGGAAAAAGTAGCGGCTTGCGGCATTGCCACCAGCCCCTCGCCACCCGAGGGGCTATTTTAAACATGGAATTTCCCCATGCTAGTTACTTCAACCACAAATGAGGCGTAAAAAATTAACACGACCGCCTTTAATCGGCAGCTATGCCAAAACTAATCAACATCCCGACATCAGGAATATGATCATGGAAGAGGAAATACTTGTGTGCACGGATTGCCAATACACCACGCCAAACAATGACCCAAAGTGCAGTCAGTGCGGAGGGGTTATGGAAGAATTGGGTGATGAAGGCGACGAGCTGGTGTTGCCCAGCATTACCCTGCCGCTTCAATCAACCGCGCTTCATTAGCTCTACTGGCAACCGCCAGACTTGCCACCCCCGAAACGGTGTTTTATCGCCAGCATATTCAAGCCAGTATCTTTTTGTTCCAGGGAGCTGATGTGCAAAAAGAATATCTTATAATCTCCATATCGGTAGCCTAATTCCCCCACACCAAGGGCATTAAGCCACGGCTCCCCGTTTGAGCGTACGCTATCATACTGCTCCGCGTGAGCGCCCACCCCAGCCTCAAGGTAAAGACCATCAGCAAGCAACACGGAAGGCAGCAGCAGTATCACCAATAGAAGACCCCTCATCGGACTAACATCCTTGTGACACCACCACCAAGACCATACCAGATGTATCTCCCATCAAACGTAATGCCGCTGCTCCATGTGCCAGTTAACAGCTGCGAACGACTCCACATTAAATTTTCCCAGACAAATAACGTATTCGCTGTTAGAGCATTGCCATAAATAGAATACCCGTCAAAAACCACTTCCCCAGCCGAGCCGCCAGATGGCAACGCATTTAAGGTTGCCTTTGTTTCTAAATCGATCTGTAACAACAGCGAACGACCACGCGCATTAACCCAAACGGTGCGTCCGTCAAATATGGGGAACGTCGGAGAATCCCCCGCCTGCAAAGCAAAACTTGCGACACTATCGTCAATAGGGCTTAACAGAGACATCGTGTGATTACCGCTATTGGCTATCCAGATGTGTGTACCGTCGTAACACATCCCCCAAGGCGATGCGCCAGCCGCTAATGCGATAGTTGAAACGACCGTAGCCGTTGCCGGATCAATTTTCGATATATTATCCGTTGTTATGTTTGCCACATAAATAAAACCGTTGGCATAAACTATCGACCGAGGTGAGGTGCCCACAGTGATTGGGCCGGTAATAGTGCCATCAGCAATAGTAATGCGATACACGGGATCAGGTGCGCCTGAATCATCGCACAGTACCCACAAATATGTCCCATCATCCATCATCGGGCCATTTGGACGGCTAGCGCCAAAATCATAAGTCGCCAGGATAGTCATCGATGCAGCATCTAGTTTTGATACTGTTTCAGCCAGACCATTCACCACCCAAATAAACCCAGCGCCATAATGCAGGTCGCTAACTATACCACCCGGGTCAGTCTCAACGCTATTCACACGGTCTTGCTCATACGTTAACCCGAGCGATGCAGCAGCGGCGGGACTGTTGGCCGCACGTCCATACTGCCGTTTTTTCAGCACACCCGATATCTGTGCATCATTCACCGGGTCTAAAGTCTCGCCACCAAAATCTTCAACCACCGCCACTAGCTCACGCTGCACGGTGTTAGCCCATCCAGCGCGCATATCCGTTGGCGTTCCTGTCTCTTTAAATTCACCCTGCGCATCCGCAGTTGTAGGAGTATCAACACCAATTTTATGCATTTCGTTGCACCTCGTAATTGTATGTAATTGAATAATCGGCGGCTGCGCCGTATGTGAAGGTGGGCACGGCGTGCGCCTGGTTTAACTTGGAAATAAAAATACATTCAAGTGCCTTTTCAGCACCGTATGTGCGCAGTGGTTCGCCTACTTGATGCCCAGGGCCAACACCAACGCTTAGGCGTTGCGCTTCTACAGCAGGCACAAGGATTTCATAGTGGTTAGGTATAACGCCATCAACAATGGTGATATCAAAACCCATGCGTGATGCGACGCTGATCAGGTATGGGATGTTGTGGCCACCCACACCAAGGTAATTACCAGTAACTACTGCGCGACGCTCTTCGATCGATGCCGCAACCTCATTGCTACAGCTATCTTGATCCGCTAGATTGCGTTCCCAGTCTGGAAGCATTTCAGTTGCTGTGCGCGGGTCTGACTCTTCAAGAAGATCCAGTGCGCGCTGATGTAGGCGTGCAAACTCATCACCAATGGCCAGCATCAGGCTAGCCATGTTTGATGTAACACTGCGCGCCCAGGCAATGCCGCGCGGCAACAGGTTTAACAACATGTCACGATAATTGGTTGCGTTTATAGCCATGTGATCACACCCACAACAGGTATCTCACTCGGCAGGCTTGTCACATCGGCCACCAACCCGGTGATCGTGTGATCTTCTTCGCCTTCCGATATTGATACCGCTTCATTTATTTGCGACAGGTAAATGCTACCGCCCGGCATTGCACGGCGACGGAATAGATCATTAATTTCCGCTTCTGCATCGGCGCGAATTTGCGCCGTATCCGGTGTGATTGATATCGCCATATCGATCGGTTTTGCTGTTGGCGCAGCAGCTGTGACAATCGCAATAACCGGGCGCTTTATATCAAGATGAGCTTGCAGGGTCACAACATCGCCAGCCAAGGGAATGCCGTCACCGTAGGTATCATCCATCATGAACCGCACCACCAACGTACCATCGCCATTTTCAAGCGGGTACACCCACGCCCTGGTAATGCCCGCAACCTCATTGGCCCATGTAATATAATCATTCGTGTTGCCGCCTTGCGTTGGCTGCCGCCAGCGAGCCAGTACGCGTACACGATAAGCATCGACCGACTCTTCATCTGCCCCGCCGGTTAACCCGGCAACATCGACAACACCAATACTATCAATGCCCGCGATTGGTGATACCAGCGTTAGCGGCACACCCGGCAACGTCACGCCGCCTACGCCTGCATCAACAGCGGTAGCAGACACCGTTGCAGAGCCTACCGCAACAGTCACCAGCGCATCAGTGACAAACATGACACCATCCGCGCGTTGCATTGTTGTCGCAGGCGGTATATCGACACCGTTAGTACCGGAAAAAACAACATCACCCTGCGCTTTAGTTGCTGCAATGCGCTGAATATCGCGCACATCACCATGCCGCAACAGCCATTCGTCATCCGCCGTATCCGGGTGAATCTGCCGACTTATCCAATCCAGAAAACCATACAGCAGATGCACCGCGCCCGCGATAACATCGGCTAAAACACCCAGCACAGAAAAAGGCATGCGAGTATCTGCCCCTGGTACTCGCGCATTAATATCAGCGCGTATGCGCGCCTTTAATACATCAAGAGTCGGTCTACTAAACGCCATTTATTTGAGCACTCCATACGTCCTCGAACTTAAATGAAGCGGTATCACCGTTTGGCTTAACCACATCAATCACCAGCAGCATCACACCACTACGCAACCACTGCGCATTGGGAGCAATCGCGCGGGCAACACCAATATCCACCATCCATTGCAATGCCTCAGCGCTGTAACTCTCGGCACGATCAAGCGTCTCTTTTATTGCCAGCGCCCGCTCTAATAACCATAATTTTGAGCCGATAATGTCAGACCACCAGCCGCGTTTATCATCATCACCTGATGGCAGGTCGTCCGCCGTCACTCGTGTATCAGTGAAGAGGCTGATGATGATTGCGGTGCTCATCCCTTCATCAGTCGTTAAGTCAGGCCCATCGATAGACAGATCAAATAAACCCGGTTCAATCTGCGTTAATGCGATATCCATTGGCTATACCATCGGCGTTGTTGGTGCCGCGGCAGTTGAGCCGCTTACCTGTTGCGTATGCGCATTAAAGGTATCGCGCATCACCTGAATCGTGCCGGTAGCGTCGCTCACATCACCATCAGCATCGATATTACCTGTCGCTTTTATGTTTCCGTTAAAGGTTGAGTCGCCAGCGTTAATGGTAAGCGCTAGCGGTGTATCGATAGTGACACCCGCATCACCGAGGGTGATTGTCTGGCCCCGATGATCGTAGATCACCACATCACCTGCCTCACCGTTTTTAATGCGGTAGCGCCGGTCATTAACGCAAACCGCAATCGCGTGGCTACTGCGCCCACCTAGCGACAGCAGCAGCACTTCTGCGCCTTCATGCGGTACGCTGGTAAACCCGTAACACTCAAAGTATTCGATACCATCGAGCGTCATACCGCCGACATCAACCTGCAGCACTGTCATTTTCTTGCTTGCATCAACGCGCGTTACCACTGCGCGCCGCACGATGTTTTTAATCCTGCGCTCAAGCGCCTGCAGTAATTTCATCATCATTATTGCCACGCCTCTACTTTGGACTTCTCAGGAAGCGGCGCCAGGTCAAACGCTTCTTTTGGCATTACCCGCAATTCAGTACGCTCGCCTTTCTCATTGAGCGTCAAGCGCACCTCAGTAATCAAACGATCATCGTTAATACCCATGATGCTATCCTTCACCAGCACAAGGTTGTTAGGCATCCACAGACCGTCACTATGTTGCCAATTGTTCACGGTGTATGTAACCCCTTGCCCTTCTGCATGGCGTCGGTTGCGATGCGTCACGATGCGCCGCCCGCAGTCGTCACTGTTGCCGGGACCGTCAACTTGCACTGTTGATGGGCGATAACGCGTTATGTCCTTATCCTGTGCGGTACTGCGAAGATTGGCGGCGGCGTTGCCCCATGTTTGATCGTCCGCCGATTGCTGGCTTACGGCTGTGTATTCACTAAAGCGCTGCGCACTACTAAAGCGGCCTGATGCCTTTATAATGTTTTCACCCAATACCAACGGCGTCTCTATTCGAGTTGCCCCGCTGCGCGTGATAATAAGATCACCATCAACGTTTGGCACAAAACGCACACCACGAATGCGTGCTAGCTCATCAAGAAACTCATATATAGGCTGCCCAGGTTCTAGTACGCGAGTCTTGAACGGGCCGCCGATATCGGCCACGGCTGTGATATCGATACCAAACGGATCAGCCAGCGAACGCGCGATCGTTAGTAGGTCCAGGTTATTAAATTGCTGGCCAGGTAAGGAGCAATCGACCAAATCCGCCGCTTTGCTACGCCCAACCACTTGCAGTGATGATGTTTTTGCATCGTACTCTGGCAGCACTTCATCGACATACCCAGATAAGACTTTCGCATCACCATGCCAAACCTCGCACGCAGAACCTTCTTTGATGCCCTCAAGCCTGGTTAGTGTGAGATTAAAAGCATCAGCCGGACGCGCAAGGTTGCGAACAATCTTGATGTCCTTCCAGCCTCGATGAAGTTCACCGCCAACTTTTAACGCGACCTCAACCACTAATCACCTCCAGCGCCTGACCACCGGGCACAAACCCAGGGTGCTGAATACGATTACGCGCAACAATTTCCGCTTCGCGCTTATGATCGCCGTACACCTGATGCGAAATCAGCAATGCAGGTAATATTACCTCTGGTGTGTATGTCGTAAGTTCAGGCAGGCGAGCGCCACGGACACGAAGATCATTGCCGGTTGCCGCCGCTAGATCACATAGCGCGCCATAAACCTGGTCATTAATTGGCGCACCATCCACCGCGCCAATATGCGATCGCTCATTATCAATGGCTGAATGCAGATCAGCCAGCACACCCAGTGCATCATCACGCGTCGCAAAGTCACTATCAGCAGCCGCCTTTGCGGCCTCTGATATCACCGCACGCCGAAAAAACAAGCGCAATGCGTCAACGCTGGCTGCCTGCTGCCGTTGGCTAGCGGTACTCGATTGAAACGCACGACCACTGCCGTTAGCACCAAACATCTGTTTGTAAATACCGAGTGCGCGACCAGGCTCACTAAGTTTGATGCCGATGTTGTTAACCGCGCCCGCAATAGCCGCCGCCATTTCTGCAGGCGCGCGAATCAGATCCGCGATTGGCCCAGTAACCGAACCAACCACATCTTCTACCGACTGCATCACGCTATCTAGCTCATCAGTCACGCCCTGCACAATGTCTGCAGCCTGCCCCAGTACGCTAAAATTATCAGCAAAATCATCGATTGATTCCGTCATCACCTCGTCCGCAAGCGCTTTAACCTTCTGGTTAACATCCTCCGCCACAAGCGGTAACTGATTGGGGTTTGGCTGCTTGCGAATAAAGGTGACGCTGAATTTTGCTATACCACCTTCATTGGTACTTTCGTGCTCCCTGGCGTCTATCACCTCGACGGTCATTTCGCGGAAATACGGGTGCCGCATCAACACGCTGCCTTCGCGCTTTAATACGGCAATGAGCTTGTCACGCGCAATATCATAGTTAGCGCCAATGGTGTACATTTCCAGCGTAAATTCATCTTTACGCGCACCCATATCTTTTATTTCAGGGTCATCACGTAACGGCAGTTCATCAACCACCTTGCGCCGACCAAACTTATACTCATGGCGCTCAACAACAAACTCAGCACCACCAATGGTGCCGATCGCTGAGAATCGATTATGCCAGCTCATCGCAACTACTCCAGCACAATACCAGTATCAACTTCGATACCAATACCACTTGATTCCAGTTGATTGACACGCGGCTGACCTTCGCTATCGATCACAAGGCGGATTGTTCCTTCTACTTTTTGTTGCTGTAGAAATTCGTTATAACGACGCTCAGCATCCAGTGACGCCTGCGCCTCATCATTACCAAAGAACGCCAGCACGCGCGCCACGTTGCGGCCGATTGACTCACCAAGATCAGTGCCCTCAATAAAATTATCATTAATTGAGGTGCCGACTTGATAACCACCATAGCCCGCAGCAGCAACACCTGTAACTGCAGTGCCCAGCGCACCGGCACCCATCATCTTAAAGTTTTTTAAATCAACACCGCGCAATAAACCCAGACTTGTCTTAAGTGACATTTGCATTTTTGCTGGCAGATGTTTGAATATTTTACCGCCCGCGTAAAGACCACCAGCACCAACAAGCGCCGCTTGCATTGCAGACTCTACACTGCCATCTTTTGTTTTATTGAGCGCATCAACACCAGAGCCAAGCGGATCAGTTAACAAATCATCCATCACCTCACCCCATGAATTAGATAGCGACTGAAGCGCTGCCGCTGCAGTGTTTGCATTGATAGCAGCACTATTAATCGCGTTTGCGCCGGTTTCCTGCAGCGCCGCAAGTTCCCGCATTTTTTCTAGATTCCCCTCGATAGACAAGCCCGCAAAAACCTTTATCGCTGTTTCACCAAAAACCGAAGAGAGTTTTGTCATATCACCCTCCGCAGCCTCAAAGATTTCTGTGATTAATTCTGGCAGCGCCCTTAACTGCCCATCATCAAATATTTTTATTCCCTTAGCGCCCAGCTTCGCCTGCTTTTCAGGATTATGTAAATCCGCCAGCAGCCCCTTTGTCGCCTCAGATGCCTCAGCCGCAGAACCAACGGCATCAATCACCACTTGCGCAATTGCACCCATGTCTTTTATTGCCTGCTCACCCGTTCTACCCGCCGCGATATATGGCGCAAAAAGCTTGTTACCTTCTTTTGACAGATCACGAAAGGCAACTGACCCTGTTTTGGTTTGCTCAATGAGCGAATCCATAACCGATAACACCCTTTCAGGATCTCGCACGCCCGCCTTATATAAATTCGACAGCACTGCACCAACATCGCCACCCTCTGCGTTTGTTGCTCGAATAGCTAAAGCGAGATTTCGAAGATTCTCAGTTGCAAAATCGATGTCACCCGTTCTGGTGATAATCTCTTCAAAGCCACTCAATATTTTATCGGGATTTAATCTGATGTTTTTGTCATTCGACACATCAAACAGCTCTTGCTTAAACGCCGCGATTTGATCTACCGAGGCCCGCCCATCTGTCTGCAGTTGAGTTAGCCGCTCTTCAAGATCAACAACACCTTTGCCGCTCATCACAACAGCCGCGCCGGTTAAGTAGCCACCAATACTGGAAGACAAACCATTGAAACCAAATGATGCGTTACGTGTTGCGCGCGTTAACCGCCTCATATCACGCTCACCATTGCGCGCCATATTGGTTAATGACTTACCATTGGTGCGCGCCTTACGTGCAAGGTTACCTTCCAGGTCTACGGTGACAGCTGATTTTAAATTTCTGCGACCCACGCTTATTCCTTTTTAAGGTAAACACACAAACGATTCAGTTGCGGCAATGTCTTGCCGCCAATCTCCGCTTCACTAAAATTAGTGTAAGCAGTCAGTCTGGCGATAGCGCCTTCAATCACTGGCGCTACCGCCCTCACTTCGCCCCTCGTTTTGCACCTTCTTAACAATGGCCATCGCCTTTTTAAGCTCATCAGCCTTCTTCTGGATTAGCTCGATATCATCTTCGCCAAGCTTCCCGAGAAGTGAAAGCGGTATCGGGCCTGGCAGATCATCAATTTTCTTTATCCGCCGCCGAAGTAGATGCACACCCAATAACGCATCGCTACTCACCAGCACAGGTTCGCCATTAAAATCTAATACCAGCTCAGATTCCCGCGCCGCTTCAAGCAAATCGTTTGCGCTCAATTCACCCAGCACCACGTGCCTGCGGATAATATCCGCACCATCAGCAGAAGTCTTAAGGCCTGCCTTGAGGTCAAACTCAACCGTAGCCATTAACCGATTTCCTCGCACGCCACCGCTCCAAACTTCAAAGGAACTGTGCCTTCTTTAGCATTTAGCACTGCAGGTTCAGATACCCACGCATCACGCAAGACATATTCGCGCCCCGTATCTGTTTCAAAAAATACGGTCGCCCCCGTGATATCAGAAAGCTCACGTAGTGATGTGTCTTTTGTGTGCATCACCGTACACTCTAAAGACGGCTCAACCATTTCTTCCTGAAAACCATGCACCTTTCTACCGCCCGTTTTAGCAGTGCGATTTGCACCACCCGGATTCAACGTGGCGCCATCTTCTGTTTTTAGTTCATCACCATCCAAATTAATGGTGGCGCTACCTGTTATTTTTTTACTCACGATTCACCCCACCCTTTACTTTTTAAACTGCGTTTGTTGCGCATGCACGCGGTACTGACCCACCAACCATGGTGAATCCTGAATGCTTAAGCGATTACGATCACCACCACCCGAACCATTGCCAACGTATGCCAGTATCGAAGCCGCATAGCTCTCGTAGTCTTGCACCCACCCCAGATCTTCCATGGCGCGATACAGCGCCAACAGCTCAGCTCTGGCGAGCTTTGGCTGCATGGTTGCACCACTCACCCGCGCGCTATCTTCTGCAAGCTTATGGCGTGGAAATTTAGAGGCGAAGACAGCGCGCTGCATAAAGCGGATGCGCTCTAGTGTCTCTGGTGTGTTGATATCCAGGTAACTGTCATCCGCCAGCGCGGCACTATTGACCTGATACATGGTGATTTGGCGCTCGATGTAGACCGCGCCATCTGGCCCTACCTTGTAGCTTGCTACACCATCAAACAGCAGCAGATTACGCTCGCTGTCTACCCAGCGGGTTTCGATTGCCGGAGCCATCAACCCGGTTAATTTAAGGCTTTGCAGTGGCCTTGCTGGATCAATACCGAGCGCCGCGCCAGCCACCACGGCATTCACCGCCGCCCAAATGTAAGCTGGCTGCGGCGCGGTGTTGGTGCCCATGCAGGTGACGTGCGGATTGTTTCGACCATCGCCATGGCTTGTTGTTGCCGCATGATTACCTCTAAAGGCAGTGAAAGCACGCGCGCCTTTCTGCACAGTCGGCCCCCAACGAAGATCTAGCTCCGCTTCAAGCGCCACCAGATTGGCCGTGTCATTAAATGGGTTTACGATCCAGTTCCACCACTCATCACCAAGCGCCGCAATGGCGGTGGTGATATCAGGATTTGTTGTACCACCCGCCATCGGCACAATCGCCACCGCAATACCGGCTGGTGTTTGCTCGCCATAATAGTTAAGGCGCACATCGATATCGTTACCTGTTTCACCATTCCAGCGGGTGGTCAATGTGACCACACCAACCGCATTAGCCGCCGTAACGGGTAGTGATGTGTCTGCAGTAACCGCTGTGACAATAGCCGTTGCCACCGCTGTAACGTCATCACCCAATGTAACGGGCACCTGAACCTGCCTGCCCGCCACATACAACGCAAGCGTGCCGGTTTCAGTGACCGCACCCGTGATGGTGATGGTGCCAGCTGCCGCAGTGCCCGCGCCATTTTCATCTAACGCCACCGCCCAGACATCCATATACTGATTAGCCGCCCTGCCTGCCTTTAGCTGCTCAGCCAGCATTGAGCCGCGACCAAAATAATCCTCAGCCTGCGCAACCGATGTGACGCGCGTTGGCACACCCTCAAGCACGGTGCCCGTTGCCAGGCGCTGACCAATCATCAGCAGCTTTTGCGATGTGGTGGCGTTATTGGCAAGCGAGTTATTAAACTCAACATACCACCCCGGCAAACGAAGTGACGCGGGTATTGCATCAAAACTGATCTCGTTCATTGCTGTTTTTCTCCTTTAACTGGCGCTTTAGCGGTTTCAGCGGCTGCGTTTTTCTCAACAACACTGCCGTCATTGATGCGGCGTACCCAATAAGGTGTACGCGGCACTTCTGTGTATTTTTGAGGTAAAAACTTTTTCGCTTCACCCTCTAAATGCACTTTGCTGCCGGGCACCGCCGGTTTAATTGTTAAGCTCATCTCTGCGTCACCCCTTTGGTTGTTCAGGTAAATTGATTGAATCGCCAGACGATGGTTCGTTACCATCCGCCAGCACATGATTAATATCGATACTGCTTAAGTCACCGACCGTTATCTGCGAAACCGGCACGCCATCCGCCGGATCTGCTAACCACTCTGTTTCACCCAGTGTTATGCCGATGCGATATTCAACCGACCACACGTGGTAACCATCAAGCTCAGCTTTAAAGTCATCCGGGCCGACAGCGAATATGTCCGCGCCCTTTTCGACCGATAGCCCAAAATCATCTTCTTGCGTTATCGCTACCGCCACGGCCGTTGCAAGCTTTATAACTTCAAGACTAGAATTTGCTTCTATCCGGTCGTAAATGCAAAATGTCTTAAGGCGCACCCAGCAATCGAAGGTTTCATTGCCAAAATCACCGGGATCAATATCATCGATCTCTGTTAGCAACGCAGGCAGCGCAATGCTTTTTTCAAGCTTTGGATATGCCTCACATACAGCCAGACCAGGAATATCTGTATTAAGCCGCGCGACAATTGCATTAAGCAGCTCATCAAGCATTTTTAATCACAACCTCATATTTGATTTCCTGCACGAATGTTTTTTGAAAGCGCTCATGCACCTTGTCGAACCACTCATCAACTAACCGCCGGTTTTCGCCGCTGTCTAAATCCAGCTCGACCTTTTCAATTGGCTCGCGTTTTTTTCCTTCGTAGCGACCCTTTGTCATTTTTCGCGGATCATCGCCAGTGCGCGCGAAAACAGTTAAATTATTCTGGCCCGGCGGTTTTGCCAGAAACGCATCACCAAACAGATGCCTGCCAGCTCGCACACCACCGCGCTTTAATTGCCTGGCCTTACCAAGCCGATTGGCACTTAACGGCTCCAGGCCAACCCATATGCGCCCCGAAGGATCGCGGCGCGATGCTTTGTAAAGCTTTACACGCTGGCGAATCACTTTAAGCACCACGCGCGCTTCTGCGCCTAATGCTCGTATTAACCTGCCACGCGCCCAACGCAACGATTTATTTAATGCTCGAATTCTAGCCACATCAATCTGCCGCATCGTCGCGCCAAATTCTTGCGCAACTAATTCGACTTCATCGGTGTTGACCAGTAAGCGCATTACTTTTCAAACCCCACGCCGATCGCTGATAAGATTAGCGAGCCAACAATTGCCGCGCCCAGGAACGCCTTCCAAAAGAGTGATCGCGCGGCACGATATGCCTCCGCCAGGTCTTGCAGGCTATGGATATCTTCAGCTTTGAATGACCGCAGGTTAGCGTGGTCAACATAATGCTGCTCCGCGTCAATCCAGAAGTTTTTCTTCTGCTCGTCCAGCGAATTATCAAAAATCGCTTTAACCTGCTTTAGATCCGCCTCCGATAATGTACCCTTAGATTCCCCAGCCACCCACCACCCCCTTAGCTAAATTGCGCGCAATATCATGATCACCATACTGCGATGATCCTGATACGGGCCCTTTTTAATAACCGCGAATGACTCTTCGCCTTGCACCGTTGTAACAACCAGTGAACTGCCCTCTACTGCCGCCGCCAGATCAGACTCGCGCCCAACAAAGAATGGCTCTTCCAGGTTGGTTGGCAAACGCCCGATATCAGGCTGGCTCCACGGTGTTTGCAGGTAGCCTTTTAGTGGCGCACCATCTAGCAACGCCGCATCGCCCAGCTTATTAATAAGCCGGGCATCGATGCGATTGAGTGTTTTAGTGAAGTTCACAGTGACTGGCTAGTTATATTTCTTTTCGCCGATCATGGAGACCGAACGAGCAAAGCCAATGCCAGTGCCAGCTGTTGTTTCGCGCTTACGCACGAAAGCCTTTAGCCTTGCTGTGCTGATTGTCAACGTCTGGAATGCCGCAGCCGCATTAGTGACCTGAGTAAACGCACCACCCACCACGTTAACCCAATCGGTTACGCCGTCATCGCTATGCTGGATCACAACATCGTTTGTATTATCAGCACCCGCACCCGCTGAACTATCATGGGTGAACTTAAGATCACCTTCATAATCGCGAATATTAAGTGCCGCACCATCAACAGTAGCTGCTGCCGTGATATCAACGGCGGGCGCTAGCGATACATGCTGAATGTTTTTTGCCTTCATGATTAATTACCTTTAATTAAGGCCGCCCGCCAAAGCGGGCAGCGTTATTGGTTACTTGCCAGCTTTTTCTTTACCTTTGGGTGCCGACTCAGCTTTAGCCACCGCATCTTCACGCGCTGTGACTGCCGCCTCACGCTCTGCCAGCTCCTGCCCTACTACGCACACAGCCATTTCACGATCTGCCAGCGCCTCTTCACGCTCTGTCAGCGCCCGCAGTTTCGCTGCGATAGCTTCAGCCTGTTCCAGCGCTTTGGCTTCTTGAGAAATCAGAGCTTCAGCTGCCGCCTCTTCGTCTGCAGGTGACAGCGCGGGTTTGGCCTTTTTAACGCGTACCAGCTCTTTGGCATCTGAGTGACTGATGTGCTCACCAACAATCAACAGCTCATCGCTAGCCTCAACAGGCTTGCCAGCGATGGCGGTGTCTTTGGTGATGATGATTGCCGTTATATTTTCAGTCATCGCGCACCGCCTAACCGTTCATGCTGAATGATTCAGCATGACCGACGCCCACATCAACATCCTGAAAGACGCGCATCACCAAACCACCGCTAGCGACCTTAGTGGATACATCAGGGTTAATTTCGACCACACCCCACATACCTACGATAATGTCGGCCCAGTTTCCAAAGAGAATGCGCGCTGCAGCAAGCTGGCTTGAGGTAAGCACCTGATGCCCGTTCGCTTCATTGCCCTCATAGACAAAGCGACCAGAGCCTGCATCTTTAGCTCTAACCTTCATATTGCCGCGCACCGTTGGCGTTGAGATGTAAGCAAGCGAACCTTGCAGGGCATCATCAGCCGCTACCTTAGTTTCAAAGCCCACTGTTTCTGCCCAGGTAGGATCACCAGCAGCCGCAACCGTTTGCACATTAATACCGGTCATATTGGTAACGCCTAACGGCTGACCTTCAACGCCAGTGCCTTGGAAGATACCAAGATCAATCGCCAGCGCAGAACCTCTCAACATGGCGTTTTGCACTAACATTTCTGCATTAGGTGATGACTGCTTAATAAACCCGCGAGACAACGGCACTGCGCCCGCAATGATCTTAGGCGACATCTTAATGCTACCGTTCGAACCTTCGCTTTCCTGCGGCTCTGCGTCGTCCTCTATCCAATGAAACGTAGGCGTTAGCAGTTCACGCGGAATAGACAGATTTCCCGTTAGGCCGTCTAGCACCGTGACACCCGCTTGCATAGCGACTGAGTTGGGGCGGAGCGCCTCAATGTACATGTCTGCCATGTGGTGCTCAGGAATAAGATCCGCGCCATTAGAGATACCCATGGTGCGCTGCATCGCCAGTGAATTTTGCAATGAAGAACGAATCATCACGTCAAGCGGCACAAAGAATCCTTTTGCGTCACGATCGAGACGACCCTGAATTTCACGCGAACATTCCATCTCGAAGGCCGCGTCTTTCATTGCGCCCATGTTGCCCTCTTTGGCCGCCATGATTGCGCGAATAGCCTTAAGCACGCTGTACTGCTTTAATTCACGCTCACCTAGACCAAGACTACCCGCCTGCTCACCAGCGCCAACCGAAGCCTGCTCTGGCAGCTGATCAACAACATGCAGACGAAGCTGCTCTGCTGTTTTGCCTTCACTGATAAAACGCTGCACTGTTTCACCATCGACATAATTAGCAAAGCGAGTTGCTGCTTTATTGATATCCGCAATACGCTTACGCTCATCATCTCGCGCTTGACTCTGCGCGGTTTCGATTTGCACCGCTGATGGTTGCCCAGTATCTGCGCCACGGGACTGTGGCGCGGCTGGCGTTTCATTTTCCACTGTTTCATCTGGCATTTCACGTTCCTCTTCATTAAGTAATATTTCAAACTTTTCGCCAACCGCGCGGCCGACTCCTACACTGATATCAGCTGGCACTGTTACCAGACTGATTTCGTACGGCTCCCAATCGGTTACGAGCCACACATCCGGGCCATCATCACGGCGCTCTTGCAGCACCATTTCATGAGGGAAATAACCGAACGAAACATGCAGTAGCACGCCGTCTTGCACGTCTCTGAATTTTTCGCTCGCAAGCTCCGAATTACCAAAACGCACCATAGCCTTGCCACGGCGCTGCTCGATGCGCACATCCTCAATCACACCAAGATGCTGATCAAAGTCATGATTGAATAACAACGCACCGCCAGCGAGTAGCCGCTGCAGACGTACCGCAGCAAGCGAATGATCAAGCTTTTCGATGCCGTACCAGCGGTCTACATCCTCAGTCTCTGATGAGAAAGTTAGCTCTACGGTGCGCGCTTCAACATCGATTGCATCGCGATTGAATGTGACGCCTCGATACTGCGCACCCGTATCAATTTGCACTGAAGCGCCAACCGCAACACCTTGCAGCTCACGCTGCAATTGATCACGCGGCTTGCTTGGTTTCTTCTTTGTCTTTGCCGTTGCCGTCGCCATTATCTTTCCCTTCCTCTTCATCATTGCTCGCAGCCTTAGCCGCCAGCTCTGATAGTGAAATGCCTTTGTCCTCTAGCATCTTTGTAAATGCCGCGATCTCATCCAGCAGATCTTCAATCTCTATACCCAGCTCAGAGGCGTAACGCTGCGGACTACCCAGCCCGGCGTTAATTGCCATGATGATTGCCACAATGTCATCTTTAGGGTTAACCCAATCCCAACGGCGGCCGCGCCATAAGTAATCGCTAAAGCGCTCGATAATCACTTCTTGAGAAGTATTTTTGATCGGCGGGTTGTTGTAGGCAGCCGCCACCAGGTAGCGCTCAAAAACACGATCTAGTATTGCGCTGAATGAATCCTGCTTTGTCTTGAAGTTGTCACGCTGCTCTAGCGTGCCGGTGCGGATAGATGAAAAGTTAACGTCTGCGAGGTCATCAGTTAATGCGTGATACGAGACACCCCAGCCGACCGCCAAATAACGATCATTTGTTTTCATGAATGGATCATAATTTTCATGCGGGTATTTTGGGTCGAAGCCGATGAAAGTTTGATCGGCGCCAAGATGCCCCATGACACCCGCCTCTAGCTCTTCGTATAGTTCGCCGTCTTCGTCCTGGCCATCAGCCACTGCATGCGCGGTGCCACCCTGAATAAAGCCCATTTTTGACGCGCCACCACGTGCGGCGACGATGGCTGTTTCTTTGTACTCTTCCTGTTGATGCAGGTTTGACAGACCCGCCACCATCCAGCTGACTGCGCGCAATTGCTCTGGCTGGTCTGGCAAGAACCAGTGAACAATATCTTCTGCAGGCACAGGCTCGTAACTAACGCGCTCATACATCAAACCCATGCGCTCACCTTTTTTCAGGTGATATTTGATTGGCTGGTTTGCCTGGTTAACTTCAATGCCCAAGCGAATACGATTGCCGTTTGAAAGGTTCTCATTAAGCCGGTGATCTAAGCGCGCAGGATCTAGCAGCTCAATAACAAAGCCCCAAGGATTCTTCGTGGTGGGTTTTACATCGTGCAGCCTAGTGAGCACTTCACCATCGCGCGGGCCTGATCTTGCCCATAGGCGCTGGCACTCTTTAAACGAGTATTTTCCAGTGATTTCACACACGCCACGCTTCGCCCACTTTTTGAAGTCCGAGGCGATCAACTTATTGTGCTTTTTATCTAACTTGCCGTTTTTGAGCTTGCCCTGCACTTGTAGCGTGAAGCCATTTGGCCCAACGATGTGATTCTCACACAGCGCCAGGAAACGACGCGCCAAGCAGCTGTTTTGCTCTTCACCACGCGCACGACTGCGGATGGTGTGAAGACTAGAGCGCAGCTCATTGTTAATGTCGCCACCTTGAGCTAGCCAACCTTCATTCAGACGGTCATTCAGGGCCGCTTTATAGATGCGCTTTAAAGAGAAACGACGATAACGCCGACGCAAAGGCTTTTGCTCGACGGCTATTTCTTGTTCACGATTTTTCTTAAAGGGCCACGCCATGCACTGATGATGGCGCAGGTAAATGTCACTTTAGTGGATGCCGAGCCATTAAATGTTAACTATTTTAATACGCGCCTTTAGCCCTTGAATGCCACAATTAAAACATCAATCGAGAAGGTTTCAGACCTACCGCCTACCGTGGTAATCGTGTTAGCGAGGCGGTAGGTTCTATGCAGCGTGCCGCCGGATACAAATATAACGGTTGATGTTGTATCGTTTGAAACTGAGACCTGCGTTATGCCAGCAGGCACCGCCCATGTTGATGACTGGATAGTGTCGCCATTAAGCCACTTAATGTAAGACCTACCGAAATCCAATATGGCGGTGGGCGTTTTGTATCGAACCGGAATGGCGTCAATGATCATACTGCTATTATCCTTTTTTCATCCGCAATTGAGATCATGCGGCAATCACCCGGCAATCACGCGAGGTTTCGATTAAGCGGTTATCGATGCCGGTACGCACTAAACGAATCAGCGGCGGCAGTCGATAATCGCCGCCCAGGGCAAACATACCCGCGCTTGCGGCCTCACTAATGGTTTTGCCGTCCATTTGCACGCGGAATGTAACGGTGCCATCTGTAAACGATTCCGCACTGGTGTTAGCTGCAAGGCCCATGCTGATATTTAATGCACCAACCACTTTGGTGACTGACACGGTGCCGCCCGTCAGCGGTTGAATGCTTGCCAGGTTACTGCTGGCGCTGCTTGATGAAAGCGTTGCGCCGGTCATCGGTACGTTTGCTGTGACGGCTGCATCTGCACTTGATGACGACGAGAGCGAACCGGACAAGTTGCCGCTTTCATCGGTTGCGAATGTGCCGCTGCTCACAGCCTCTGCGATTGTGTTGCCGTCCATGCTCATGCCAATCGTTAGATTACCGGTATTAATGGCCTCCTGAATGATTGCGCCGGTCATCTCCATACCCGCAGCAAGTGCGGCGGTGGTGATCGCTTCGCTGATCGTTGAGCCCGCAAAACTCATAGTGGCAGACATTGCGCCGCCCGCCGTTGAAATGCTCGCAGTGTTGCCCGCTACCGGCACGCTGGTGGTGACAGTGCCGTTGGCTGTACTGATTGAGACAGTTGCGCCGGTTAGCGGGGCAGTTGCGCCATTCTCAGTATATGTGACAAGCAAAGCAGGGCGCTGCCCATCTGTGCCTGACGACTCCTCATATACTCTGTATGTTGCGTCTTGCCCAACACCATCACGCTCTGTGTGCCAGCCATTATTAGCAAACGTGCCATCTGCCATACCCTCAATATCAGCAGCTAATTGTGCAGAGCTGAAACTTTGCCACCCTACAATAGCAGGACTAATCATGCTGCCCGTTATCGTCGATGATATGTCAGTGCCGACATCTAAAGCGCCTGGAGTCGTCCAGCCGATAACGCCGTCAATTGTATTCCAGGTAACAGCAACCTCCGACCAAGGTCGCAACACTTTCCTAAAATTCTGAGTGTGGTCAGCGCCACCGCCGGGGTGGTAAAGCAGGTATAAATGATAAGATGCACTACTCACTGTTAGCGAGCCAGGCAGCAAAGAGATCTCGGCCGCGCGTGACAAAAAATGCCTCGTGTCACCCAGGCCATACTTGGAGCTTTCTAATCCAACACCATCATAATTGGTTGTTGGGTCATTGGAAAATATCTGACAATCCTGCATGCCAGCATAATCACCAATGTATGCTCCAACAGTATTGCCAGAAAAAACGACATCAACCACGGTCTATCGCCACCTTTGCACGTAGCCATCCGAATCTTTAGTCAGCATCGTGTCAATGTCATCGACATTATCTAATACATAGTCGGCAACCCGATCAAGTGACCACCCACCTTCAAGGAACCCATCTATGCAAGCGTTTGCGACGGCAATCAGCGAGTCAAGGTGATTCATAATCTGCGCGCGAGTGATAAGACCACCCTGGTAATTAGCAAGTGCGCTATCAACAAACGCGATAGCAGCGGCCCTACTGCCGAATCTTTTTATCAGTCGCGTCGAGATCCGTCTCTGCAGCTCATATTTAACCAGGATCGGGAGCTGAACATTTCGACGCAGTACAGATAAAGCCGTCTCTCTCAGGCTATCCGCTTTAGCTTGATTACCACCAGACTCTGCGGTTATTGCAAGTGACTCCAGGCGCTTGTATTCGATAGCGCCGGCCGTCATTGCCTGCTGAGCATGCATTAAGTCGCCGTTCAGCAGCTCGCGCGCAAAACGATTTCTATGAACATCTGAAACAGCCACTAGCAGATCCCCATGTGAATAATAACGATTAACGATCTTAAAGCGTGTAAATTCATTACTGATCGACTGTAATCGATAAGCCGCCTGGCCCGAATCTGTTACCGGTTGAACCAAGACCAATCTGGATCGGGCCTGCGCTTAATGTGTTGCGCTCGCACAAGTTACCCCCCACCGCTTCATCGAACCAACCAAACATAAATATAAAGCCCGTTGTGTAAGCTTCTGTTGGCGCATCGGGAAAGGTGACATCGACGTTATTTTCAATCGTGGCATCAGTGCCGCTGCTTACCGTTGTGCTGCCAGCGCCTTGCGTGCCGGAAAAGTTTGTCAAGTTACAGGCGACGGGAACACGCGCATAATCAGCGCCAGCGGGTTCGATGAAAGCCGTACCGTTTTCGATGTTGGTGTATTGCTCTGTTAAGGTTGCAGCGCCATCAACAATCACCTCATCATTAACGCCAGGGTACGACGGTTGCGCTACTGCAAGCGCACCGGCACCGGCGGTTACCTGGTAAAGCTTCCAACCCTGCGCAGTATTAACCGCCACGGTGTCATTAAGCGCGACGACCAAACTGTTTTCGCGGCGATGATCAACAACACCTAGTGCGTAATGAATATTGATAGGCGCTGATACTGATATGGTTTTACCGCCGTCCATCGTGATTGGTTGGCCGCGCTTTAATAGGTCTGCTACTCTATTTTCCCAGTAATTGGTCATGCTCATTGTCTAACCCTCTTCGCGCTCGTTAGTTACAAACGCTATTAATAATCTATAACAGTGTCACTTTTATGGGCGTTAGCGAAAATTTCGCCAGGTATCACCACGCTCGATACTAGTGATTGTTTTCACGTTAACCTTTTCCTGCTTGGCTATATCCGCTTTCGGAACGCGACCCAGCGTCGCGCGTATTCTTTTCACCCGGCAACCATTAAGTTTCGCGTTTGATTTTGGCGCGCGCACACGGTGGCGCTTCATCGCCCTGAAGAACGTTCGGCTGGTAACACCCGCGCCGCTTGCTGCTCGATTTCGATTAAGTCCGCATTCAGCGAGGTGCATTAATACATCGCATTTATCCAGCATGATTAGGATCTCCCTTTAAAGCGCGATCTGATTTTGTTGTGCCGTTTCTTGCCAAACTTTAAATCACTCACCGCTTCTTCAGCATCAACCAGGCGCTGATAGTATTGCTGCTGCTTGATTAGCTCACCTTCACCAAACTCAATGGCGCGATCTGCGAAAGCACCTTTAATCAGGTCTAGCTCATCGTTTGTGGCACGCTCCATAATGGCGGCGTTGATTAGATCGAGCATTTTTCTTGCGGTGCTGCGGCCGTCATACGGGCCAGTTGTTGGATCTGGCTTTACCAGCAGCGGCCCTGTATTGATCGATTGGCGACTGCCGTCCGCATGTGTGACATAGCGCGCCCAGTCATACCGACCTGCTGCCCAGGACGCCGTGACGGCTGTATCGAGATTAAACTGGTGGTCGTCACCGTTGGCTGCTGACTGAAATCCATAATGCTCAGTAGCGTTAAATAACGCGTAATGCAGCACCCAGCCTTGCGACGCGGGATATTTTGATAGTGATTCACGCCACTCGTTGCTGTCTCCAGCGGTAATGGTTCCAGGTATCATGCTTGCCTCCTTTTGCTTAGCCAGCTTTTAGGTTTTTTTCTGCGAGCTGTTCGGGTGGGTGTTTTTTCTAGCCGCACTTCTTGAGCAGGCGCGGCCGGTTGAGCTTCATCATTGCTTGCTGCTTTAGGTTGCCGGTGCTCATCTGTTACTGCTGATGCACTAGCAAACATATCTTTTATGCGCGGTTGAATTACTTCCTCAATCTTTTGCCAGTCACGTTCGCGCAACTGGTTAATTCGCACTGAAGGATGGTTGGCTGCAGCGAAGGCGTAGACCACGCAGTCAAGCGCTTCGTTTCTTTTGTGGCGCGATTTGATCCAGCGATGCGTTTCGGTGCAGTAACGCTCTGCCGTTAACTGCTGGTAAAAATCATCAGGCAGGTCTTTGGGGAAATTGCAGATCAAGCAATATTCGCTATCGTTGGCGGCCTCTGCAACCGTTTTGGCATCATGATATAGCTTGCCAAAGATTGAACCTTTGGCGGTGTCGGTGCCGACATACCAGAGTTCTGCGCCGCCTTTGAGTACGCCACCACCCAGCTTGATATCAACCTTGCTTGGACGGCCCGCGATGATTGGTTTGTTGGGATATTTAGAACCCTTGATACCAATAACGCGGCGATGCTGGCGTGTGCGGGTGTAGTTGTAGGCCATCTGCGTGTGATGCCCACCGGTATCGACTGCGATAACAAGCGGCGACATCGTGACGCCGTAGCGATTCACGAATTCCACATCAAGCACTTTTCTATCAAGCTTTTTCCATTCCGCATCCAGCGCGGGATCGAACGGCTCTTCAAACCAGTCGACCACCCAGATGCGATTGTCACGGCCCCAGCCGATGATCACTACCGCGAAACGGTCGTCTTGAATATCGACGCCAGCCGTTAACATCAAACAGCCTTCAGGTATCACGCGGCTGATGTGTTTGCCTGCGCGGTCGCGCACTTCCTTCCAGTCAACCTTGCCGCTTTCGTCTTCATAGACTTCGGCCATGATTGTGTTGACGTGTACTTTCCAGCGCTCTGGCTTGTCTTTTGTTTTGGCGCGATCTTCAGAGATCTCTTTCCATGTGTAACCGAGGCCAACAGGCGTATAGTATGACGGCAACATAAAGCCCGGCACTTTATGCCCAGGGTTGTGCGCGCGCCATTCTGCGTTTTCTAGCATCGCATCTTTATGCTTTTCTTCGATGAGGCTGCCGCAATCAGGGCACATAAATTGGCCGTCATCAGTTAAGTTTTCGTTACGTAGAATATGCATATGATCGCAGTGCGGGCACGGCACGTATCGGTGGCGCTGATCTGAATTAGTGAATTCATCATCAACGACAGACTCATCTTTTACAGTAGGCGAACTAGCTATCAAATGCTTGCGGCGACGGTATGACGCAAGGCGACGGTCAACAATATCTAGCCCATGACCTTCGTTATCAACATCATCAAGCCAACGATCAACCTCATCACTAAAGGCTTTTTTAACTGGCGTCGATGAAAGAGATGCTGCAGCAGCTGCGCTACCGATAACCAAAAAACCACCCGTGAATTCTTTCATGGTGGCGGTGTTGCCGCCGTCTTTTGAGCGCGGCGGCGTTACGCGCTGGCTTAATTCAGGTGACAGCCTAACCATCGGGTTAAATCGCTGACGCACCCAGCGCTGCCCCATACCGAAATCGGGATACGTTACGATGATCGGCCCCGGATCTTGATGGATGCTAGCGCCTAAGAAGTTAAGGCCAATTTCAGTTTTACCAGACTGCGTGCCAAACTTAAGCACAACGCGCTGGCATGGATGCGAGGCGTCCAGACACTGCATTGGTTCAAGTAGATTCGGATTACGCGACGTGTGCCAGTCGCCATGCTCTGCCGATGATTCGCGCGGTAGCTTGCGATAGCTATCCGCCCACTTGTCGATCGGCATCGGCGGAATGACAGCCCAACCATCAGACAGACCGCGCGCGTACGTAAGCCGACCATGAACAAGCGGTATTGCCTGTTCGCCGATCCGTACATCAACAGCCGCGCTCATTGCTGCAGCCCTTTGGCGTATTCAGATAATTGATTGCAGACAAGAATTAACTCCGCCGTTAGCAGGTCCTCTATTTTGTTCGGGTCAGTTTCTAATGCCAGCTTATTGCAGATGCGAGCCGGGATAGACAGCAGCGCTTCCTGAGAAGCACGACCTGTTTCAAACGCAGCGCGGTAGACGCTATCCATATCACCGAGGCGACCGGCGTCTTTTTCTAATCGCAAATACATTCGAGCGTTTTTTATTTGCTCACCACGCAGCTTTTCATCTGCCAACTTACTCGATTTCGGCGAAGCCTTTTTAGGGGAGGAAGACCGATCACCGCCGCGAGAATCCAGAACAGAGGCAAGGAGATTGTCGGATTGCACGACATCAACCTTGCTGTCTTCAGTCATCACTAGTTTGTTTTCTTTTTTGTACTGGCTAACAGTTGAACGACTCACGCCGCGATGATCTGCATATTCAGATTGCGAAATATATCGCTTGTTGTCACTCACTGTATGGCACCTGTAAGGCAAAGATTTTTGCCACTAACTAGCCAAGCCACGCGGGTATGCGCCCTCGCATGGAAATACCCTGGGAAGAACCTAGATCGTGATGGGCGGCTAGGCATGGGCACCTACCTGGTAATGATCGTTGCACGCCTGCTCTGCTGCAGAGATTGCATCATCAGTGCTGGCAAACTCATGAGCCGGAAACGAACCAATCGTCACACTTGCACGGCCACCGTGACCAGTAGCAGGCGGCACTCGCTCACCAATCGCATACGTCACCCGATACTTCAAACCCGCGTGACTCTGAACGCCACATTCTTTGACTATCTTTTCCTCTGGAGCATATGCCAGGTAGCACCAGTCACCACCGCAACGAACCACACGAATCAGATAACCCTCACCACTCTCTTTCGTGTAGCTGCTGGTCTTGATAAACACCAAACCCTGTGACGGCTGTGACACCCTTGGATCTAAGGCCGTCACAACTCTAACTCCTTGATACTGCTTAACTGTGTCAGTGTGACATCTGTGACAGGTATATAAGCCCCTGCGTGCGCGTGTGCGCGTGCGCCCCTATGTGTAGGTGTCACGGGCGTCACGGTGTCACATGCCCCGGCTGGCGTGGCCTGTAGCGCGTGACGCCTGTTTTTTGAGGGTGTCACAGCCGTCACAATGGTGGCCTTTCTTGGGTATTCTCTCGCGAACCATCACCTACATACGTCCATCGGCGGCGCTGTCGGCGCTTCTCGCCAATCTTCACCGGCATATCAACACGTTTAACCTTCCACCCTAACGAACGCATAATCGGCCCGACACGGTTCTCATGCGCCTGCTGAATGTGCGGCGCGTCCATCTTGATCGCATCCTGCAAGATCTCACGCGTGGCGAACGTCTTATCGAATCGCCCCTGCAACCACTCATCGATAATGTCTTCCCACGGATCGCGCTGTAGACGATCGTCCTGCGCTTCCTTAACAACCGGGAATTCAGGGTCAGACTCATCAACCCAATATTTGTATCGCTGATCACGATGCCCGCTCGAAACGCCTTCGGCGTAAAGCTGTAATGCCTCAGCCCACAGCTGGTCACGATTAGCACGCACCCAATCAAGATCGATGCGCGAGCAATACGCAGGCCAAAACCGGCGGTTGCCGCTGTAATCTCTCAGGTAGGTATCATTGTTGGTCGTGCCCATAAACACAGTCTGGCGTGGCCAGTCCTGCACGTTGCGACCATACGGCGGCCTGAAACGATCCTGCGCCGTTGAAAAGAACTGCTTAAGCGTGGTCGTATCAGCCTTGTTAAACGAATCCAGCTCAGCCACCTCAAAGCCCCACACGCCCTGTATCAGTTGATAAGCATCTTTATCACCAATGTTGAGCGTCGCATCACTAAACCACTCACCGCCAAACAGGCAGCGCACCGTGGTTGATTTACCCTTACCCTGGATACCCTCAAGAATTAAAACGTTATCCATCTTGCAACCCGGATTCATCACCCGCGCCACCGCACCAATCAAAAACCGTTTGCCGATCAGCGAAAGATAAGTCTCGTTGTCACTACAGCCCAAGCCATTAACCAGCCAGCTTTCAAGCCTTGGTTGACCATCCCACCGTAACGGCTCCAGGTAATTACGCACCGGATGAAAACGGTTCGCCTTCGCCGTCACAATCAGCGAATCGGCAATGTCTTTATCATTAGGCGTAAAGCCAAAGTGATTCGCAAACCACACACGCAACGCGGCAGTGTCCGAATCTTCCCACTCCCCCGCCTCACAACCTGGCATCGGTGGCGCTTTACGTTTAATGATCTTATAACTGAAATCACAATAGCCCAGCACGCCCTGCCAACGCTCATCACACTGAAATACCAACGCCACATTAAACACCGAGCCGACCGGATCACCGCCTTTATTCGTCTCGTAAAGATCCTGCCAGCGCTCGTGCTCATCAACACTCGCAATCGGCATCAATTTATCGCCGCCACTATTATGGACTTTCCCTTTAAAAAGCTTCGCTACGATATCGGTATTGGGTGTTTTTGTTTCTGGCGTAACATCAAGCGCCGCTATGTCCTCACGTAGCTGCGCTGCCAGCGCCTCATCATCAGCGCCCTGGTCATTAAAATCAGTTGGCCCCTTGCCCGTCATACTTCCCTCTCATTAGCAAAACGCGGTAACACCACGGCACCACCAACTGCAGCAGCAGCCAGAATTGCCTTGGTGACACCAACATTAAAAGACTTGGTTCGATCGCGTAGGCGCGAGTCGTCATCAGGCACAACCTCAACAACCACATCAGGCCGCCGCGCACGCACCGAGCCAATCACCCGCTGCACAGCAGACGAGCACTCAGAAACCCTGATAAACGCCTGCGGATAACCGTTAAAGCGATCATCATCAGCGAAAATCACAATCTTGATATTGGGATATACCCCTTTAAAAGCTTCGCATACCGGCAGTATGTTGCCTGCATCAAAAGCGGTGGCGATAGGTGTTTTGATTGCCTGGTAAATAGAGGCAGCAGTCGCATAACCCTCAGCAACACCTAAAGTGAAAGCTTGCCCTTTATCGGGCAAGCGCCCTATTAAATGAAACCGGCCTTGCTTCGCGCCGCCGGTTAAAAAACGCTTATCACCATTTGCTTGAATAAACTGCAGAGACCATAACTTGCCATTGATATCGCGCACCGGCACCACAATCGCATCACTCTTCGCAAACCGAAGCCCCCACGCCTTAACACGCTTAGTCGTTAAGTATGGCGAGCGCCCGGTATCAGGTAGGTGTTGCCAGGTTCTAGCGGCGCGCTCAGCGGTCTCTTCCTGCAGCGCAGCCTTTTCACGCTTTGAGCGTTCGGCAGCCTCCGCAGCTAACCGGCGCGCTTCTTTAATATCTTCATCAGTAACTCCCTCGATATCTTCCAGCGTTAAGGTCGCATCAGCACCGGTCGCCCAGTTCATTAATTTGCCAACAATCGCCACCGTACCGCTGCTAAGTCGTAACTCACTTAAGCAGTACGCGCCGTTTTTTGGTTTACGTTTCTGCTGGCCGTTATAAGCAGGCACGCGGTGCCACTTGCCATCCATCGTAAAGGCTTTAACAATCACCCCAATCGAATCGGCGGCGCTATGCACGCTGTCTAGCGCATTGCTCAAGCGCCCGCCTCCATACAGGCAGAACAAACAGCAAAGCCAGCAGCAGCACGGTCATTATCATCACCGCACTTACTGCATGCATCAGGCCCAGCCAGGTTAACCGGCCCCACGTTTTTCATCGCGTCTTGTTGGCGCGCCAGCAAAGTGGTTGTAAAGTCAGCATCATCCATTTGAACGGCCTACCGAATCCATGGCTTCGATCTGTCTTTACTTGATATCTCAATCATCATTCCTAACAGCACAATAAATACCGCGTATATCAATACAACTAAAGCAATCGTCATTTAGCTTTCTCCCTGTTTTCATCAATCGCACGTAACACAATCAAGTGCTGCTCCATGCTTTGTAAAATCTCTTCACGCGTATTAACGCTGTTCAATATGCCGTCATCCATCAGATCATTTGCGATAGCCAGGCTAGCCTCAGATGCCTCTGTCATAAACTTAACGTGGCGCATCATTTCGTCATCACCAATTTCAATCGGCGAGAAAAGCAGGCCATCGTTATGCAGTAATAACTTGCGCAGCTGCATCCCGTATTGTTTGTCTGGTCGCACCTGATCCAGCGCCAACACCAACGGCGTTTTAACGCAAAGCGGGAATGATCGCCCGCCCATCACACAGCGCATCAGCTCCTTGCGCGCGTTCTCTTCTTTGCGCGCCATCTCTTCACCGCCGTCATGCAGGTGAACCGCTTCAAACTTCGGCACATCCTTACCGGCAGGAATCATATCCAGAAAGATCGGCGCAAAGACTTCGCTTAATTTTGGCCAGGTCGTTCTTTTGCTCTTGATCAAAGCATCAACAAAATCACGAATGACCAAATGCTCAGGTCGGCGTTGCGCGGTTACGGACATTGGCAAAGACCCCTTTCATCGCTACGCTGCAGCCATGCAGTTAAAGACAATAAAAAAAGCCCGCAGACCCGTAGAGGAGAGGGCCAAAGGTCGTGCGGGCAACGTTCGGCAGGGAGTGAACCCACCACAGAGCACCTTCCATCTAGGGAGGATGATCGCCGTTTGGGTGCAGCGTAAAAGGTGCTCTTCGGTATGCTCATGCTGCCTTTTTCTGCCGAAGATCATCTGGAAGACCATCCTCAGGGTGCGGGTAAATCACAGGCGAAAGCTGATGAGGTGTCTTTTCCCAGCCGATAAAATCACACAGTGGAATGACTCTTTCCGGTGGAAGCGCCCTCGTCCACTTACTAACGCCCCAGGCGGAAAGCCCGAAGTGCCTCGCTACTTTTGACGGTTTCCCACCTAAGTCGATGGCCTCTTCAATGTTTTTTCTGGTGCGGTCGTCCATACCGGGAACTTACAACCGGAAGTAGCCTTTTGTCAACCGATAATAGGATTTACTACCGATGGTTGCAGGTCTAGCATTGTGTTTATGAAGGAAAATGAAAAACAGGCTTTCTCTAATCGCCTGATATTAGCCATGAAGGCCACGCCCGACGCTGTGAAAACAGGCACCAAGCACGGTGTCGATGCCGCTAAGCTGAAAGCTAAAGCCCGCGTGTCACGCGAAATGGCTCGCCGCTATCTCGAAGGCATGGCTATACCTAACCCAGACCCAATGAAAGCGATTGCTGAATGGTTAAACGTGCGGGTTACATGGCTAAGGGATGGTGAGGCACCAATGGCAGCGGGCAACACAAGTGTCCGAGAAAACAGCGGCTATTATTACCCAGCTCAATATCAACAACTGATTGCGGATCTCGACAAACTCCCAATCAGCGTGACCAATCATATTTCCAGCCTTATCTCTGAGCTAGCGCGCCTCTCTTCCCAGGAAGAAACCGATCGGGCTAGCAAAGATGGCTTTGAATTCGGCGTAAAGATGGCTGAAAATACCACGGAAAGCATAAAAGCGCGTAAAAAACAGGGTTAATCTGTAAAATTTTACACTTACCCTAACCCCAGCGGAAAGGCACAAACAGTAGTCTTGTTTATGTCAGCTTAAGGGGTTTACCTAATGGGGCGCAGCACAAGTTTATCTAGACATAATGACTTTCCGCTAAAGAAGCTGACCACCGTCCTACACGTGGATTAACGCAGTGCGTCAGCGCCATAATGTTTAATGACGATGAGGTCATAAACTTATCAGGATCGGAGGTCAGCATG
>Ga0316204_10003737_pt1 | contig 29445 bp, 31 predicted proteins | sample 6monrhotite_MG_2_FD_205661 | JGI IMG/M metagenome (GOLD analysis project Ga0316204, IMG submission 205661) | Microbial mat bacterial communities from mineral coupon in-situ incubated in ocean water Damariscotta River, Maine, United States -... | ecosystem: Environmental > Aquatic > Marine >...
TGTGGTCGGAAACCCGGCCCGCATTCTCAACAAAGGCTGATTTTCATGCGCATCTACCTGTCCCGCCCCCATATGTCCGGCCACGAGGAGCGCCGCGTCGCCGAGGCGTTCGCCTCGAATTTCGTTGCCCCGTTGGGCCCGCAGCTGGACGCGTTCGAGGAGTCAGTCAGCGATTATCTGGGTGGCGGGCTGCACTGCGTGGGCTTGTCCTCGGGCTCGGCCGCGCTGCATCTGGCGTTGCGGATCGCAGGGGTCGGGCAGGGGGACGAGGTGTGGATCTCGTCTATGACCTTTGCCGGTGGCATCTTTCCGGTGAACTATCTTGGCGCGAAGCCGCGTTTCTTCGATCTTGAACCGCAAAGCTGGGCAATAGACACGGCGTTGTTGGCAGTGGAGCTGGACAAGGCCGCCGCCGAGAACCGCCTGCCCAGGGCTATCGTGCCAACCGACCTTTACGGCCAGTCGGTTGATCTGGACGCGCTGGAAACGCTGGCGGAACGATATGACGTGCGCCTGGTCGTTGACAGCGCCGAAAGCCTCGGCGCCTCGTATCGTGGCGGGCGCAAGGCGGGCACGGGGGGCGATGCCGCGATCCTGTCGTTCAATGGTAACAAGATCATCACAACCTCGGGCGGTGGCATGTTGGTCACACGGCACAAGGACTGGGCCGACAAGGCGCGTTTTCTGGCGACCCAGGCGCGCGATCCGGCCCCGCATTACGAGCATTCGACCTTTGGCTACAACTATCGCCTGTCGAACATCTGCGCCGCCATCGGCTTGGGGCAGATGCAGGTGCTCGATGAGCGCGTGGCCCGCCGCCGGGCGATCTTCGAGCGCTACCGCACGGCGCTGGAGCGTCCCGGCATCACCTTCATGCCCCAGCCCGAGGGGTATCATTCGACCCGCTGGCTGACCGCGCTGACCATCGACCCCGCAACGACGGGCGTGGACCGCGAGGCCATTCGCCGGATGCTGCTGGATCACCAGATCGAGGCGCGCCCGCTGTGGAAACCGATGCATACGCAGCCGCTCTATGCCGGCGCACTCTATCACGGTGCGGGGTTCGACGAGTCCTTGTTCGCGGACGGGCTGTGTCTGCCGTCGGGCAGCGACATGACCGACGATCAGCAAGGCGAGGTGATCGAGCGCATCCTCGGGCTCTTGGACAGCAAGAAAGTCTGATCACCTCTGCCACCGCGCGTGCCAACGCGGCAAGGCTCGACCAGAATCGCCGAAACGCGGCTACTAGGGCTTTTTCTCTCGACTTTATACAAAACGCACGCATCACTTCGGCAAACATATCAAGCCGAAGGGGGCGGTCTTGCACACATTCGGCGCGCGCGAGATCCAGACCGCCTTGTTCTAAATCACGGACATGAAGCGGTACGCTCTGGTTTTTCTATGGACCAGGTCCGTTGGTCGTCCCCCTCCGCGCAACGCGTCGATCAAGCTGTTGCGGCAGGTTCTGGCGCATCGGGTTCAGGTAGAGGCCTTCGGAGGGCCTTCGCCAGATGTCGAGCGGGTTCTGAAGGCGATCCGCCGGTGTTGAATGTCACCCAGAACTGACCCGGTAGAGGTCAGAATTCTCACTGAGAAATGACCCATGTGCAACCGTGCCCCTGACGGGATTTGTCGGGGGTCATTGGAGTGATAGACATGGGATTTTTGAGCGTAATTAGACGATGGGCTTTAATGGACAAGATGCCCATTCGCGAGATTTCACGGCGGACTGGGCTGTCTCGCAACACGATCAGGAAGTATCTGCGGGCCGACATAGTCGAGCCCAATTTCAAGACACCGACGCGGCCAAGCAAGTTGGACCCGTTTGCGGAGAAACTGTCGGGTTGGCTGCTGAAGGAGCAGCGCAAATCACGCAAAGAGCGGCGAACTGCCAAGCAGATGCATGCGGATTTGGTTCAGCTGGGCTTTGACGGATCATATAAGCGGGTCGCAGTCTTTGTGCGGGCCTGGAAGGTAGACCGGCAGTGCGCGATGCAAACGACTGGGCGCGGGACTTTTGTGCCGTCGGTATTCCAGCCTGGGGAAGCGTTACAGTTCGACTGGAGCGGGGATTGGGCTGTGATCAGCGGCGAGCCGCCTCAATATCTGGCACGCGGACGAGGTGGCTGCAGTCGAGCCTCCTCTGGTGCAGTCTGACCGGTTAACCGCAATTGCAGACGTCGACGGGGCAACCGCGTTGTTGGCCAAGGGCCTTACGGTCATCGACACGCGGGAGGAGGGTGTCTGATCCCCCCAATCTTGCGTTCGGCTACGAGCGATGATGCCTGTCGAAGATCTCGATGAACCGATCCATACCTTTGGCCATGCACAGATGCTCCCAGTAATAAGCGCGGCCGTTCTGGCCCAAGGCCGCGCGCGCGGCCTGGGGCATGCGGCTCAATTGCCGAACGGCATCCGCCATGGCCTGGGGGTTCTCGGGCGGGATCGAGACACCGCAACGCGCAGCCTCGATTATGGCAGACGCTTCGCCGCGCACCCCCATGATGATCGGCCGCCCCGCAAGCATGTAGGCCTGCGCCTTGGAGGGCATGGTGATGGCGAACAGGGGATCATCGCGCAGGTGCACCAACAATGCGTCGGCGGCAACCATATATGCACGAACTTCGCTTTGCGGGACGCGCGGAAGAAAGGCCACATTGGCAAGGCCCATTTCAGCCGCGCGCGCCACCAATTCGTCACTGGCGAGACCCGAACCCAGGAAGCAGAATGTCGCCTTCTGTCCTTCACCCGCATCCTGCATCAGTTTTGCGGCGCCGAGCATTACGTCCAGCGCCTGCGCAGTGCCGATATTCCCTGCATATAACAACTTGAACCCGGGCAACCCACGCATGTTTTTGGGAACCTCGGGCGCAGGCGCGTCGGCCGCATCCTCGCCCGTCCAGCCAATGATGGCAGTGGTTTTCTCCGGTGGCACGCCGCGTTCCAAAAGCCGTTCGCGAAAGCCGTTGGAATGCAGGATCACGTGTTGAACGCGCCGGTACATCCAGTTGCAGGCCTTGTCTATCACCGACAAGGCGCGCGGGTTGTTCAGCATCCCCGAGGCCGGCAGCGTGTCAGGCCAAAGATCGTGGAGGTCGACCACCACTGGAAAGCGCCGGACAAGCCTCGCAATGGACGCCGCAATGCCGACCGTCGGCGGCGGGCTGTAAGCATAGACCAGATTGGCCCGCCTTGCGAAGAACATCAGATAGACCGTCACGCTGAAGGCAAAGGTCGAGTAGTTCAGGATGCGCCCGATTTTCAAGTTGTCGTGACTGGGATAAAGCGCCAGACGCGTGATCTTGATACCGTTCCGCACCTCGCGTCGGATCGGACGGATACGGTATCCATCATAGACCTTGCCGCCCGGGTAGTTAGGAAAGCCGGTCACGACCTCAACCTCATAGCCCGCGCGGGCAACTGCCTCGGCAAAGGCCTGCCCCTTGTAGACGGGTTCCGGCTCATAAAACTGCATCAGCAGTATGATCCGGGGCTTCCGAGATTGTCTGCCGCTCATGGTTTCACCTCAGGTCGTTGCTGCGGATCCCGTCCCAAGCATTCGACAGGCGTGCGGTCCCGAGAATGAGTGACACGACTCGTTCAGAGGTGTTCGTGATGCAATAATCTGTCGGAATCGGATGCATCACGCCATGTGCCTCGCGGTCGGCGAACATGCGCGTCGCACCGTCGACCCCGTCGAGTATCGTGTCCTTGTCCAAGCCGGTCATGATGATACAGCCGACATCGAGACCTTCGGGGCGTTCAATCGCGTCGCGCGGCGTAACAGCGGGAAAGCCCAAGATCGAGCTTTCCTCTGCGATCGTTCCGCTGTCCGAAATCGCGCAGAACGCATCCTTCTGAAGCCGGTTGTAATCGTGAAAACCGAAAGGCGTCATCCATTGCACGCGCGCATCCAGCGCCCGGTCTCCAAGCGTATCGAGCCGCTTGCGAGTGCGCGGATGCGTCGAAACAATGATCGGCATGTCGTATTTTTCGGCCAGCGCGTTGAGCATGTCGACCAACGCACCGAGCCGGGCCGAATTATCGACATTCTCTTCGCGATGCAGCGACACGATGAAATAGTTCTTACTGGTCAGTCCCAGCCGTGTAACCACGTCAGATGCGTCGATCTCTGGCTGGTACTGCGCCAGCACCTCGCGCATGGGTGAACCAGTCAGATAGATGCGGCGGTGTTGGATACCCTCTGATAACAGGTGCCTACGCGCGTGTTCTGTATAGACCAAGTTGAAATCGGCGATATGGTCGACCAACATGCGGTTGGTCTCTTCGGGGACGTTGCGGTCGAACGACCGGTTCCCGGCCTCCATATGATAAACCGGGATCTTGAGGCGTCGGGCGATGATCGCCGAGATTGCCGAATTGGTATCGCCCAAGATCAGCACCGCATCGGGCCGGTCCGCCACCAAGACCTTTTCGGTCTCCATCAGGATCTTGCCCAGCGTCTCGCCCAAGGTGCCACCGCCGGTGCCCAGAAAATGATCCGGTTTACGCAGGCCCAAATCGTCGAAAAACACCTCGTTCAGCGCGTGGTCCCAATTCTGGCCAGTATGGACCAGCGTGTGATCGGTATACAGGTCGAGCCGCTTGAGCACGCAAGCCAGGCGAATGATCTCGGGCCGGGTGCCGAGGATGGTATGGACTTTGAGCTTGGTCACATTGGTTTCCAGTGTTGTTGCTGGTTTAAGAGGATCATGGAACGCCGCCGTCTGATCCCCTGATTGAGCGCTATCGCTTGCTGTTTCTTTTAAGCTCGGCAGAAATTGCTTTTCCGTATCGCATATACATGGCGATCATCGTCCACGCCACGGGGGAATAAAACAGGTTACCGCCAAAGGTTGAACTGACAAGCGTGCCCGCAAAAACAAGCCACAGGGGGTTCTGTGTATCTTTTCCAGACAAAAGCATATACACGAAGTATCCCAACAAGGTCGCCAGCGGGATGACACCAAAGCGGAAAGCGTAGCCAAGCCACGTCAGGTGGGCAAAGGACTTTACCGTCTCTAACTCGGAAAGCTCAACGCGCCAGACGTAATTGGCACCGGGGGGGGATCCGAACCAAATCTGGTTTGGGTGCCTGACGAAATATTCAACCACACCGACGACCTCTTCAAGTCGACCGCCAAAGAGAACGATGGACTCGTAGCTGTTCGACAAACCGATAAGGCCACTGCTTAAGTCTGCGTTTGAATACGCTTCGATCATGCGGGTAAACCGGCGCAAAAGAAATTCCAGCGAGTCCCACGCCGCAAACACACTGGCCACGATCCCAAGCAGGATCAGGATAATGGGAACCGGCGAGCGTCGTGATTTACCGATGATGAACAATCCATATTGGAACAAAAAGTTAATCAGTGTTGAACGCTTGCCGCTGAGCAGGATCAACACGGCAACCGCGCCGACCACTCCAACTTTGTTCATGAAATATGGCGCAGCATAATGAAAATTGACCCCAAACCCAAAATAAGCGATGCGCCCTGTTGAGTTCAAAACAACATAGGTCATGACTGCTGGGGCAATCAAAATCAGAAACCATTTCGAAAACCAGCGAAGTTCATCAAGCACATCAGCAGCATCTAGGTCACCGAGGGAATAGACCGAAATAAAAATCAGCGCTGGCATGATTAGAGAATAATAGTATGAGAAAACCGCATCTATTCTGAAATCATAATTTCCGGGCCCCGCGATACTAAACCCCTTAACAAACGAAATTAAAATCAAGATCAGGGCGAAGGCAATGATCGGCATGGCTTTTCGCGGCAAGCCTCTGCTGAGTGCGACTAATCCACCGAACATCAACAACTGGTTCACATTGACCAGAAACATCAATGGAATGCCAAGATAGAACATGATCAAAAGCGTGGCAGGCACGACTTCGAGAAGGCATAGCGCCATCATCAGCCTGATCCGCCGAATACGGACGCCGCCGTTTACAAGCCGGAATGGTTTTGATGCTGCGACATCAGTCATGTGTCCGACTAGAACCCCCGGCATCAACAGCTTTGAACGTATCCGGCCTATCGTGGTCGAAAATCTCGTTGGCCCAGATTACCAGAACAGCCGAACCCTCGCCCGTATTGGTCAGCGTGTGCACCCAACCCGGCCGGGTCCAGAAAGAGTCGCCGGCGTTGATCGTGCGCACCAGCGTCTCGCCGCCGCGGGTGTCGCGTTCGACCAGTTCCACCTGACCAGAGGCAAGATGAAAGTTCTCGACCTTGGTATGATGGTAATGGTTGCCACGGCTGGCGCCCGGTTCGATTGTCAGCGCAGAAACCTGTCCAAAGCGTTCGGCTTTGAACAATTCGCAAAAGCTGCCGGTGTCCGAGGTAAAGCGGTTAAGGTTAAAGACCCGCTGCGCTTGATCCAGGTAGCTTAGAAAGGTGGCGTGCAGTTGCTTGCTCAGCCCCGTACCGACCACCGGCAGCTCGGGCCGGTCTCGGTTTTGGCGGAAACTGTCGATCAAGCCCGCCACGTCGCCGACCGTCGTCTGTGTCACCGGAAAATCGGTGACATACTGCACGCCCGCAGCCTTTGGCCCGTTAAGCGCCGCCAGATACATGTCGACCAGATCGTCGATATACAGCAGTTCGACCGCCGACGCGGGATCATTGATGCTAAACGACTGCCCCTGCGCCGCCTGCGCCATGAAGGTCGCGACAAAGGAGTTATAGTTTGGACGGCACCATTTGCCGAACAGATTGGGCAAGCGCCAGATCGCCGTTGCCCACCCCGCCTCAGGGCCCAGCCGCGCAACCAGCGCTTCGCCGGCCTTTTTCGAGCGACCATAGCCGTCGTCGCGCGTGACCTTGATGGTCGAGGCATAATGAAACCCCGCCCCTGTCTGGCGCGGACGAAAGGTCGACAGGATCTGCTGGGCATAGTCCACGTTGTCGGCGGCGAAACCGTCGTCGCTGGGGGGGCGGTTGGCGCCCGCAAGGTGGATGATGGTGTCAACCACCATGCCCTGCATCGCCGCAAGGTCACTGTCGCGGGTCAAGGCGATCACGGAATGCCCCGTGCGCTCTCGCAGCGACAGCACCAGGTTCTGACCGACAAAACCCGAGGCCCCGGTTACGACGACGACACCCATCGATCAGAACTCCAGCGCAGTGGTCGAGTGGAGCAAATCACACACACCCTGAACGTCCAGTTGCTGGGTGTTGCTCGAGTGATAGCCTTCGCGCGACAGGTCGTTCTCTTGCTCGCCATCGACGGTAAACTTGTTGTAGTTCAGGTTCCGACCATCCTGACGAACCCGGAAGAAGCCGCCCAGATCCTCGGCATTGGCCAGCTCCTCGACACTCAGAAGAGCTTCGTAGTCCTTCTCGCCATGCCGCTTGCCGATCACATTCACCGGCGTGTCCGGCGTGTTCATGAGGTGCCCGACAGCGTCGGTCAGCGTCCGCAAAGACGCTCCAGGGGCCTTTTGCACAAAGATGTCGCCGCGCGAGCCATGCTCGAAGGCGTAGAGAACCAGATCGACGGACTGCTCAAGCGTCATCATAAAGCGGGTCATAGACGGCTTGGTGACGGTCATGGGCTTGCCGTCGCGGATCTGCTGCATGAAGAGCGGGATCACCGACCCACGAGAACCGATCACGTTGCCATACCGCGTAATCGAGATACGCGTGTCGCCGCTGTCCCGAGCCTTGGCTCCGATCACCTTTTCCATCATGGCCTTGGAGATGCCCATCGCGTTGATCGGATACACCGCCTTGTCGGTGCTCAGACACACGACGCGGGCAACATTGGCTGCAATTGCGGCCGTCAAAACATTCTCGGTACCCAGAACGTTGGTTTTCACGGCTTCCATCGGGAAGAACTCACAAGACGGAACCTGCTTGAGTGCGGCTGCGTGGAAAACATAGTCCACGCCAGTCATCGCCGGACGGACCGAGTCTATGTCGCGCACATCGCCGATGTAGAACCGGATCTTGTCCGAGGCGTGCTTCAGTCGCAGGTCTTCCTGCTTCTTTTCGTCCCGACTGAACACGCGGATCTCGCCGATATCACTGTCGACAAAGCGATCCAGAACCGTCGAGCCGAATGAGCCGGTCCCGCCGGTAATGAGCAATTTCTTGTTTTTGAACATAGTCTCTCTCGTCAGAAAATCGTCTGGTATCCGGCTGGTTCAAGCAGACATTTAACAACCATGTCCTGCTGACTTTCGGTCATGTCGTAATACAGCGGAATGCTGATGGCGCGTTCGTAATAGTCCTCCGCAACTGGGAATTGCAACGGATCAAATCCCAGCTTGCGGTAGTAGGGCTGCCGTGTAACCGGAATATAATGCACGTTGACCCCGATCCCGTCCGAGCGGAGCTTTTCGAACAGGTGCCCCCGCGCCAGCGGCGTGCTGCCTTCGGGAAGCCGCACGATATAGAGGTGCCATGCAGACCGGTTCTGATCGGTGTCGAGGACGGGGCGCAAAAACTCGCTGTCTGACAGGATGCTGTCGTACCTTGCGGCAAGCTCGCGGCGCCGAGCGACAAACGCATCCAGACGGCTCATCTGCGACAGGCCCAGCGCGGCCTGGATCTCCGTCATGCGATAGTTGAACCCCAAGCTAAGCTGTTCATAGTACCAAGGGCCGTCATTGCGCTCCATCTCGTCGGTATCGCGTGTGATGCCGTGGCTGCGCAGCGAGGCGAGGCGCCGACCAAGCGCCGGGTCATTGGTGGTCAAGGCCCCACCTTCGCCGGTGGTTATGATCTTGACTGGATGAAAGCTGAAAACGCACAGGTCACTGTAGGTGCAGCTGCCGACCGGCAAGCCTTCGTAATCGGCGCCGATCGCGTGCGACGCGTCTTCGATCACCTTGAAGCCGTAAGTCTTGCGCAGGGCGTCCAAGGCCTTCATGTCGCAACTGCGTCCGGTCAGGTGCACCGGGATCACAACCTTCGGCAACCGTCCGGCGACCTGGGCGAGTTCGAGTTTGGCCGCGAGCGCCGACATGTCCATGTTGAACGTATCCGGGCAAATATCGACAAAATCGACATCCGCACCGCAATACAGCGCCGCATTCGATGACGCCACAAAGGTGATCGGGCTTGTCCAGACAAGATCACCCGGCCCGACATCCAGCGAAAGCAGGCCGATATGCAAGGCACTGGTGGCGCTGTTTACCGCGACGCAATGTTGGGCGCCGGTGTGGGTTGCGATGGCCTTTTCAAACCGCGGCAGCGTCGGGCCTTGCGTGATGAAGTCCGACCGAAGCACCTTGACAACGGCCTCGATGTCTTCTTCGGAGATATTCTGTTTGCCATAAGGTATCATTGTGAACTCGTTTATTGATGAGCCTGTGCCTGATCTGGCCGGGCCTTCTGCGCGTCAAGCCGCTTCAAATACCCGCGGATCGAATTGGCCATGGTATCGCTCCATTCGCGATGCTGTGCATTTTCGGCGGACCATTTTCCATTGTTGAGAAACCGTCCCGGCAAAGTCCCGCGCAGTACATGCGCCATCAAGCTGCGTTGCCGTTCAGGGTCCTCGCTCTGCGGCGGCAAATCGCCATCCAGAGCCGCGACGGGCAACAGATCGCCACGATTGGCGTAATAGGGTTCGCTGTCACTTAGGACCGGTTTGCCGCGCAAAGCAGCCTCGAACCCCGCGGTGCCGGTACACACCAGAACGCCGTCACACAACGAAACCAGATCGTTCGACGGCACTTTGGGTGAGACCATGATGCAATTCGGCTCGGCTTCGAGCCGCTTGTAGAACCCGCGAGACCGATAGCCCAACAGATTGGGGTGTTCCTTGATCAGGAACCGCCATTTTCCGCGATACCGGCGAACCAGGTCGAGAATGAAAGTCTCGTAGTCGATCCAGCGCGTATCTGCACTCCAGTAGTCGATCGTGGCCTCGGGCGACATCTGCAGGGGCAGGTAGATCAACCTGTGTCCGCCGTCTTCTGCAAGGGCTGCCAGATCAGGCCCGCTGATCCCGTTCAGGCTTCGCGGCCAGGGGCCCCAGAATTTCCGCGCGATCTGCTGCGACGCCCAGTAATGATAGTTGAGCGCTTCCCCTTGCCTCATACGCAGCAAGGCAAACCACAACGGCTTTGGCAGGTTGCGCAGCCACAGCCGCCACATCTGCTTGCGCATTTCACTGCTGGACTGAACGAGGAAATCCGGGCGGTAATCCTTTACGATCAGGTCCGCAAGGGCGGCGTCGATCTCCTCTTCTTTCACGGGCCGGCTATCGACAAATTCACCGCGAGCCGTGATCCGGAAATGCTCTTTAACAAAGCTCGGCACCAATCCGATGAACTCGATGCCTCGTTTGCGGCACAGGATCGCAAAGAGATCCATCACATAGCTGTCGATGGTCAGAGACAGCATAGCCTTTGGCTGCGTCCTTGTAAGCACTTCATCGACGGCCTGCTCCATCGCTACCAGAAGACGACGTGCCCGCGCCCGGCCAACACTTCGCAATAGACGGCAGCGAAGCATGACATCCACGGCTTCATCTTCGCTCAGGTGCCGGGGCGCGCCATCGCAACCGAGGGCTCGGTAGGCGGCATTGAAATCGGCAGCGAGGCCGCTTTTGTCGACGGCTTGATGCTCGCTGGTGCATTCCAGATTGACGTCCTCTCCCCAGACACCTTGCGCCAGATGCTCCATCTGCGAGATGTTCCAAGGCCTGACATAAAGAAGGACAGTATCGGGTTTGGACATGTAGACGGGTCTTTCCTCAAGTTCTGCGGCCGACAGCCTCATGCGCATGGGGTTCGGATATCGGTAAATGCGGGTTTAAGTCAATTGACATGCGCAGGCGGCCTTTCGCCCTGATGACGCAGCACATGAAAAGTGAACCAGATCGCGAATCCGGCGTAAGCGGCCAGTGCCGCCGAGGTTCCAACGGCAAGACCGAACGCGCCGAAGCCGTTCAAATAGACCAAAGCATTGTTGCCCGTAAGCGCCACCGCCACTGCTCCCATCGCAATCGACAGCGGCACTTGCCGGTGAAAATAGGCGACCAGCGGCGTGATCGCATTCGAGGTGAAGAAAAGCGAAAGGCCAGCGCCCAGAATGAAAGCAACCCAAGCCAACCCGTCGAAGGTTTCAGGCAGGAAAACGCTTTCGAGCACATACACCGCGATCACGAGGGCCGCGTAACTGCCCAATGCCACCAGAGCCGCCGTTCGAAGCTTTCCGAAAACCATCTTGGGATCGACCACGGCATGATCCTGCCGAGCCTCACCCAGATTCACAGTATTCACAAAATTAATAGCCGTAACAAAGATCATCGAGCCTAACGACAACTGGTGCGCAAGGAAATAAATCGAAACCTGCTCGTCCCCTCCGTATAGCGGCAACAGGAGCCGATCCATCGAGGACGCAAGCAGAAAAAGCGCCGAAGCTATATAGAGCGGCCCACCTTGGGCGAGCACCCGCCGGTACTCGCGAAAGCCAAACTGAGCCTCACCCTTTTCGGGTATCTTGGAACGCATAGCGAGGATCCACAGAAGCGCGCTGAATGCGCCAATCAGCCCCAGATACGCCGTGATCATTGCCGTCTCTGCCAGCTGCAATCCGATCAGCCCGAACATCCCGATGGTCAAAAGCAGGTCGGGTGTCAGCGAAAACGAGAAGTTCCGCCGGTAGCGCAGATACGGTTCAACCGCGAAAACTGGCGCGACCAGAACAAACGCGATCGCGCCAACTAAATACTCGGGCAGCCACAAAAGCGACGCAGCAACCAGAAGCAACCCAAACCCAACCAGTTGCACGCCAAAAAATTGAAGGTAACGCCGTTCTTCCCCTCCCCGCTCTTGGGCCAACGGGCCTTGCTTGGCGTATCGGCTGACGAAGTAACCCGGCGTCGCCCCGAAATTCAGGATTATGAGAAACTTGACCAGGAAAGCCGCTGACATCACCGTCGAGAACTGCTCGGCCGGAAGATACCGCGCTCCGATGATCGCCGCGCCAAAGCTCAGGCCCGCCACCGCGGCGCGGTGGAGAGGATAGCTGAGCAGGAGGCGTGACAATTGCATCGGTGACAGCGCCAAATCAGGGCCTGGACTCGATCAATTCCCACTTGATCGCGGTCGCCCGCGGAATGTCCTCCCGGGCCACAGAGCCAATCACGGCATCCAGATGCGTGGGGGCCAGACCATAACCGGGACGGATCGAGCGCACCTGGTCTGCGGTGATAACGCTGCCTTTGGCAATGTCGGTCACCGCATAGAGCGACCGGCGGAACACAGTATTCGCACGCTCGCTTGATTTCAGGCCGTAGTCTACCGTCCCGACCGCCTCCCAGGCGATGTGGGCATCGCGGCACAGCTGCTCCAGATCCGCAGGTTCCAGCGAGAAACTGTCGTCCGGCCCGCCGCCGTTGCGGTCGAGCGTGAAGTGTTTTTCGATGACCGTGGCCCCCAACGCCACCGAGGCGATGGCGCTGACATTGTTCAGTGTATGATCGGACAGCCCGACGGGTACTCCGAACAGACGCTCCATGTCTACCATGGTGGCAAGCTTGTAATCCTCGGCTGGGGCGGGATAGCCCGAGACGCAATGCAGCAGCACCAGTTCCTCGCAGCCGCCCTCACGCGCCGCCCGCACCGCATCGGCGATCTCGTCGATATTGGCCATCCCGGTCGAGATAATCATCGGCTTGCCCTTGCCCGCGACGTAACGGATAAGCGGCAGGTCGATGGCCTCGAACGAGGCGATCTTGAACGCCGGGGCGCCAAGCTCGTCCAAAAGGTCAGCGGCCGTCGGATCAAAGGGGCTGGAGAAGATGGTAATGCCGCGCTTCTTGGCATGCGCGAACAAGGTCTCGTGCCAGTCCCACGGGGTATAGGCCTGCTGATAGAGGTCATAAAGCGTGCGCCCGTCCCATAGGCCGCCCTTGATCTGAAACTCTGGCTTGTCGCTTTTTAGCGTGATCGTGTCGGCGGTATAGGTTTGCAGCTTCACGGCATCCGCGCCCGCCTTGGCGGCCTCGTCAATGACTTTGCACGCCGTATCGAGGCTTCCGTTATGGTTCGCCGAAAGTTCCGCAATAATATACGGCGGGTGGTCGCGGCCGATGTCGCGGTTATCAATTTTCATTTTGCGCTCCCTCAGGAAAATATTTCGGGTTGAAACACGCAACGCAAACCCGGTCCATCGGCGTGTCATCAGCCCAGTAATAGCCCTTCATCCGACCCTCAATGACCCAACCAGCACGGCAATAGGCTTTGATGGACGCGATATTCTTATCGTACATACCGCTTTGCAAACGGCGGATATCATGCTGTTCGAAAGCCACGTTGTTCGCTTCGGCGATGGCGCGCGAAGCCAGCCCCTTGCCGATATAGCTTCTGCTTCCGATCAGACAGACGAGGTCGGAGGTTTTGTTCTGCGTATCAATAGGCCCGATCTTGATTGTGCCAACTGGATCCTTCCCGTCGACCACGATCAAATAAAAGAAGGTGTTCCGTTGTTCCGAACCTTCAACCCAAGTGATCAGATCGTCACGAGAGAAGCTTCGACGAGAGCCGGTGTAATAATCTAGGTGCCCATCGCCATTCTGATGCCAAGACACGAATTCATCGGTGATATCCGATACGCGCAGCGGGCGAATTCTTACTTCCATTGCTTTTCTCCCAAGATATCAACAACAAGCTTTGCCCCGTCTCCTGTACAGATCGATGCCGCTTGCCTTGACATTTCTGTTCGGAACTTCGCATTTTGCATCTGCCCGACCGCGCCCAGAAGCCGATCGGCAAAGCCGGGAGTCGACAGAAGACCTGTCGTCAGCGCCGTACCGGTATCGACCATCGCCGCGATTGAGCGCGCCTGGTTTTCGGCGGTCTCAACGACAACCCCCGGCAGGCCCAGAATGCAACGCTCCCAGTTCGTGCTGCCGCCCGCGCCGATAACGAGATCGGCGTCAGCCATCAGGGCCGCCATATCACGGACGTCTACCAGAACCTCGGTCGGCCATTTCATCTCGGCGGCAAGGGTTCGAACCGCGTCTAGCGCCGGAGCCCGGCTGCCCATCACAACACTGATCCGCAGGTCCCGGGGCAAAACCGCCGCCTTAAGCGCTCTGAGCACGGTAGAGGTCGCGCCGACCGCGTCCGTGCCGCCCAACGTGATCATCAGATGCGCCAGCCGGGGTGTCTGGCGCCTATCCAGCGCTGCCTCACGGGCGGCCGCGAATTCGGGGCGCATCAGGGTATAGCGCGGACCGATCAGCCGGCGGCAACTCTCGGGAAGCAGCCCGTCGTAATCCTGGGCCCCGCGGCCGAGGTTCTGGTCCAGCAGCAGATCCGCCGCATGCGGACGGTCGGCCAGATCGTCGATCACCATGATCCGTCCGACGCGATCCCGAAGCCCCTGCTGCCAGCGCGCATCAAAGGCGTAATGGTCGACCACCAGCCAATCGGCCCCGTCGATCACGGCCCGCGTCGCGGCCAGATCCTGCTCCCAGCTCACCCCGGCCCAGGCGGCATGCGCGGGCGGGCCCTGCGGCGCGGGGCAGGAGGGGGCGGGCAGGAGCGAGACGGCGAAGCCCTGATCCTCGATCATCGCGGCCAGATGGCCGGGCAGGTCGCGCGTCACGAACCGGCATTCCGCGCCGCGTGCCCTGAGCGCATTGGCCAGCGTAATGCAGCGCATCACGTGACCCGTTCCCATGGTCACCGAGGCATCTGCTCGGAGCACGATGCGCATGTTCATGCGCGCGCCCTCGGCCCGCGGGCGGCGGTCTCGGCCAGGGCTTCGGCCATGTCGAGGTCTTCGTAGTCGTCGATGTCAACGGCCGCTTGCCAGGGCATCGGGCACAGCACATGGCCCGGGCCGTAGAAGCTGCGCGCCGCGACCAGAGCCGGGGCCTCGGCGATCCAGATCGCGCCCGTCGGACAATAGAGACGGTCGAGATCCTGCGAGCGCGACACCCGGGCGTCGGGGAACAGCCAGTCGGGCTGGCCGTCGGCCCCCATTCGCGCGGCCCACCAGGGGTTCATCCAGCCGAACTCGAAGGCGCTGATCTGGAAGCGGTGCGCGCCGCCTTCGAACTGCGCCCAGGCGGCGCGAATCTCGTCGGCGCCGCGCAGCGGACAGTTGGGCATCAGCTGCGCGACGGCATCATACGAACCTCCGTAGTGCCGACCAGCCTGCTGCAGTGCTGTGATGATCGCTTCGCTGACCGGGCTTTGATCGTCAGCATGGGCATCGCGCAGGAAGGGTACCTCGGCCCCCTCAGCGCGGGCGCAGTCGGCGATCTCGGCATCGTCGGTCGAAACGAGGACCCTGTCGAAAACGCCGCTCTCCAGAGCCGCCTCAATGGTCCAGCCGATCATCGGCCGGCCTCGGAACGGAGTGATGTTCTTGCGCGGGATCCGCTTGGATCCGCCCCGGGCGGGAATGATCGCGATTGTGTTCACCAGACACTCCATCCGCCGTCGGCCACAAGGACGTGACCTGTCACCGCCGATGCGGCGGCATCATCGAGGAGAAACGCCACCGGCCCTCCAGCATCCGCTGGGGTTAGCATCCGTCCGATCGGCGCCAGACGGGCATAGCGCTCTTGAAAAGCGTCGTCCGTCCGTCCGACGAAACCACCATAAGCCACACAATTGACGCGGACCTTGGGCGCAAGTCGCACCGACAATTCACGCGTGAGATGGTGCAATGCGGCCTTGGCCACACCGTATTGCACAGGAGAGCGACTGAGATCGCCGTTATAGAGTGTGGGATTGGGCGCAACCTCGCCGTATTGCGAGCCAATCGTCACAACCCCGCTGAGATCGTGCCTGTCGTCCAGGGCGAAGCCCATCAGCATGCGGTAAGGTGCCACCACGTCAATTGCGACCTCGCTCAAGAAGGTCTCGGATTGCACCAGCCCGTCCGCGCCGACCGCCAAGGCATCAAGTGAACGCGCGTTGCTGACAACATGCGTGACGCACAGACCCAGATCGGCAATGCGCGTCGCCATGGTCTCGGTGCTTTCCGCGTCCAGTAGATCGAGGGACACGCAGTGGACCTGGGCACCGTTGTCGCGCAACTCAGCGGCCAAGGGTTCGCAGCGCGAGGAATCGCGAGAGGTCAGAACAAGAACCCATCCCAGGGGGGCAAGATAGCGCGCAATGGCGCTGCCCAGCGTGCCTGTCGCACCTGTAATCAGAACTGTTTTCGTCATTGCAAACCCATCTCGATTATCTGCACCACCCGGCGATTGAAATCTTCGGGCAGGCGCGAGTGCCCTTCTTCTACACCGCCAAGAAACTCGGCCAAAGCTGCGCGGAAGGCAGAAAAACTGTCGCGAAAAACCATCGTCACTTCGCCAAGATTACCGACCACGCGAAGCGAAAGTGGCGATGGAACACCGCTGCCGGTGGCCATCACGTGAACATCAGGGCCGTGCTCCGACCAGCGAAGGGCAAGCATCCGTCCATCTGCGCCGACCGGTCCAGCAAACAGACGCTTTGGCTCCGCCTCGTGCCCCAGCAGGTTAAGGACCGGGTCGATCAGGTGAACCGCATAGGTCTGCCAGTTCTTTGGCGTCATGGCTTGCACCAGCCGGATCGGCCCGATCCGTTCGGCAGTTTCGTGATCAAGCTTCAATTCCGAGGCAAAACGAAGCGCCGAACAACTGAAAATCTGCCCTGGTCGCTGCTGCCGATCATGAAGCGTCTCAAAATCCGCCTCGGACAGCGCAACCGGTTTGTCGATGTAAACCGGCAGCCCCGCTTGCAAGAATGGCGAAGCAAATCGCAGGTGGTTTTGCGCATCGTCCCTTGCCAAGAGCAGCGCGTCGATTTCTCCCAGCATGTCTTCCGGGCGTTCGACAACGGTTCCAATGCGCGCGGCGCGGGCAATCTTGCGGGATTCGACCGGGTCCTGCGTCCAGACATGCGTGACCTTCGCACCCGGCAACTGGTCTTCGGGCCAGGAACGTTCGGCTAGGTATTGCGGTATGACCGGAAAGCCGCAGTCCGCCATAGCTTCGGGATCATACCCATTGCAGATCGCCGACCAAGAATATGGATGCCCGTTGCCGGGGGACATCCCGATGATCCCCATCCGAACGGTCATTGGCCATCCTTCCACATCCGCGGATCTATCAGACCCGGATCGTCAACTGACAAACTCTGCGCCTCTATGACCGTGCCCTGCACCTGTTCAAGCGCGGCGACAAGTTCAGCGAGCTGCCTGGCGCTGTCGACACCAACCACGGCGCAGGCAACTTCAGGTTTTTGCAAGACGAATCCCAGGCAGAACGCCGCAGGCGACAATCCACTTGCGGCGACCATCGAGTCGTAGCGCTCCAAGTCCGCAGCCCAGCGCGCGAAACGCGCGGGCCTCTTTTGGCGCTCCATCAACAACAGCCCTTGCAAGAAGGCCGAACGGACGTGCAATTCGGTGCTATTGGTCCGCAATAGGGATGTTGCAACAGAAGATGCCATGCGCTGGTCCAAGACGTTGAACGGAGCCTGGACGATTCCGCTGGCCTCAAGCGATTCCAGATCGGATGGACCGTAGATCGAAGCCCCGAGCTTGCCGATGACACCGTCGGCGACAAATGGCTGGAGCGCATCGCGTACCCTGCGCCCGCGTTCACCGGCCATATCCCGCTGATCGTGCGCGAGGACCGCGTACAGGTGATTCGTTTTCAGCAGGTCCAGCGACCGTAAAAACGAGTCTTTCGCGCGGTCCGCGACATCGGTGTCATCGACGCCCTGCAGCGACGGAACCTTTGTAATCACATCCCAGCGCCCTGTTCCGCAGGCACCCAGAACCGCCTCGCTTTCACCGTATGCAGCGGCGGTATCTAGTACTCGGATACCAGCATCGTAGGCTTGATCTAGGATGGCACGGACCTGACCGTTGTCGGGCTTTCCCGATGCGTTGGCGATTCCGTATGGCAACCCGAATTGGACCGTCCCCAACACGAGCGCTTCCGCTATGGCTTTGTTTTTTCGTTTTTTCAAAGCGGTTCGCCTCTACAGAATATTCGGCCGCGCCGATGTCAAAATGCGTCAGGGGCATCGTTACTATGCTTTTCGCAACGGATTCATGGCAAAATTTGCACCATCGAGTTCCGCGCCTATTTCCTCGATCTCTGCGCGAAGCGCTTCATACTCGGCCATCTTCCGCTCGAGAAACCGGCGTGTTAGATTTGCCTTCGTCGTAATGCCCGCGCGGGTCAGGATGTAGGCATACCGCCGTTTGTCCTCAGCTGCGGTGAAATTTCCGAGCTTGATCAGCCCTTTCTCAACGAGCGCGTTGATCACATAGTGCACACCGCCCGCGCTGATTCCGACCGCCTTGGCCAGCTCTCTCTGCGACATTTCGGGATTGTAATGCAATAGACGTAGGATACGGAACTGCGCGTCTTCTCGCAATTTATCTTGTTGACCGGCCATGGAGACCTCAGGAAGGGAAACGCTACCGCGCAAGGACTGCCGCAGGGCACCTCAGGGTTCGGGACTGAATCGGGCGGCGAATCACCCTATCGCTCACACATGAGCTATATCGGCGCGCCCACCCGGTTGCAATCGAAAACGACATAATTTTTCGGTAAAAGCGTCTGCCGAGATGCAGTTCGCAGACAAATCAAAGGCACCCAGTCAGTCAACCTTTCGCTGCAAATGCAGCCACGCCGCAACCGCATTCGCGTTGGATAAAACGATCCGTCGATCCGCACAAGCCCGAAATGCTGCACCTGCAAGATGCAGCAAAATCCTGCCATGCGCACTGGCTTTTCGCGCGCCCACGTTTTCAGCTCGAAACACTTTGTGTGCCGCCGGATCCCTACCCCAAGCCCTCACTTGCTCGCCACTCGCCACTCGGCAGCCCCGCCTCCACCTGCTCGACCGCCTCCTCCATGCTGACGGTGTTCAGCACCAGTTCGAACTGCTCGAGGATTTCCGGCGCGTGGCGACCCACAATGTCGCGCACATTGACGTTTTCCATCAACTTCTTCAAATAGCCCTTGGCAACGACCAGGTTCAGCAGTTCCGACCCATAAGTCTCTTCGGTACGCCTGTACTTCTCCTGCACCTGGTTCATTTCGCGCTCGAGCCGGACGATCTGCTCCAGCGGATCGCCCTTGGGTTCCTCCGGCTTCGGCGGCGCCTGGTCGGTTCGCTGTTCGGGTGGCGTGGCTTTCAACATGGCATCCGCATGGGCCGCAGTGATCGAGTTGGCAGCGATCATCAACTCGACATCCTCAATCTGCCGCGCCGGCTTCATCTTGCGCAGGTGGCGGGTGACATCCGGCGTGAACTGGTGGTCTTGCAACAACTCCACAGCTTTCGGGCAGATCCCATGCAGCAGGTTCACACGGCTGTTGATGGTCGAGAGGTTCACGTTGAAAGCGCGCGCCAAGCCGAATTGTGCGCGAATGCCGCTGAGTTCACGCCGGAGCCCGCGACGGCACGTGAGCGCAATTTTTCTGTGTCGATGTTGATGTGGCGTTGATGTAAAACGCAAAATGGCCTCTGGCGTAAATACGCCCCAGGCTAATATTTTGATATATTTGCTAAATTTGGTTGCGGGGGTAGGATTTGAACCTACCACCTTCAGGTTATGAGCCAGACGCAAAAGAGTTGCCCAGTCACGAACTTGCGACCCAAACCCTGTAGCGGCCCTGCCCGGTGACTTCGCGGATCACCCCGCGCTCAGTCAGGCGGTCAAGGTTGCGTTGCATGGCAGCGCGGCTGGCGTGGGTTTCGGCTTCGGCCAATGGGGCGGTAACATGGGGCCAGGATTCGAACACATCGAGCAAGAGTGCAGGGGTGCGGCCTGAGAGGTCATTGGTTGCGACGTCAGCCCTCGCCCGCCACTCCTCCAGCCGATCCAGATCCATCAGCGCGGCGAGGGTCGCTTGCTCGGCCCCAGCGATCCACATCGCCAGCTTTCGCGGCGGCTCCCCCTGCCCGCGAAACGTCCCCGGTCCGGTCATCGCCAGCGGCAGGAACAGGGCCCCCTGCCCGGGCGCGCGACTCATCCCGGCGGCGAGACGCGCGGCCAGCACCGCTGCTTCGCCTTCGCGCGCGCGCTCGGTGCCAAGAATGCGCCACGCGAAAAATCCGACCGCCGCCTGAACCACGGGGTGCAGGTCCTCCACCGAGGCCAGCACCTCGGCGAGGTCCGGCACGGCGCTCTGGTCATCACCGTCCCGCTCGAAGAACGCCCCAAACCCCTCGGTCGGCGCCGGCCCACCAGACAGCCGCCGTGCCGTCCAACCGGCGCGGGCCAGCGCTTGCTCGCTATCCTCGGTCGAGCCGATCCGCAGCCCTATCCAAAGCGCCAGACGGTCTGAGGTCAGGCGGTCGCCCGTCCACCAACTGAGGTCCGCCGCCTCGCGCAAGGCAAGGCGCAAGCGCATCCCCTTGGGCGCTCGACGCAAACGGCTGTCCAATTCGCCGAAGATTTGGGTCAAATGAGCAAGCTCGCCGCTGAGCGTATCTTGCGCTCCCCGCCACTCCGCCGAATCGAAAATCGCGCGGCGGTCCGCCACTGGCAAGGGCGGCGCGCCGGGCGGTACGTCATCCTCCATCGGCCCTGGCAGGAACCATAGATCCTCCTCGGGCACCGCCTCGAGATCATCCCAATCGTCGGTCATCTCAGCGGTCTGTCTTTTCACAGAGCAGCCGATATCCCCGGCGGTGCTTCGCGGCGATCAGAGCCCCCTGTGCCTTCACCGCCTCAGCACGACTGGCGAAACTATCAATCCGATCGCGCCCCCGTGTGCCGATCCGCCCCCAACTGCGCAGCAAGATCCACGCGCCGAACAGGTCGCGCCCCACATCCATCCGATAAAAGCGAAAGCAGTTCTGTTCGGGCTCTGTGTGTTCAAGATGCGTGATCATGGCGGGCCGGGTTGTGAGGGCTGTGCCAAGCATAGCAGGTTCTCGAGGTTTGTAATGCGCAAAAGTATTGTTTAATGCACGTCACATGGGTGCCTTGGCCGGCGAAACATTACTCACGATAAGTACGCCTTATCATGACTCTTTAATTCGACCGCGATTCACTGCTAGGCTGTCAAGGAAATCACCCAAGAAAACCCCGCCTCAATGCTCGGAATTCGCCTCAAAACTCTGCATGCCTGCAATCTTCGCCGCCTTGCGGTCGAAGGTCATCGTGAACGAGCAGCCCGCGCTCTGCCCGGCCAGCGCAACCATCTGATCGGCAAACCCCGGCCCGCCGCGACGATAGCGGTCAGCGGCGATCGCGACCCGGTCGGCGGCGTCAAGGATCAACTCCTGCGCCTCAAGCAAACCGTCCAGCGCCTGCGCGATGTCGCCACGGTCGTGCCCATAGGCGCGCTCCAACACCCAGACCAGTTCAACCATCACCTCACGGCTAACAAAGCCCGGTGCGTCTTCGGTCAGGCTCGCAATGAGCGCCGTCGCGACCGCTGCCTGCTCGGGGTCGTCCTGCACCAGAAATCGCACCAGAACATTCGTATCAAGGCCGATCATGCCTCGTCCGCTTTGGCACCGCGCGCGATGGCCGTGTCCATGTCTTCAAGGCTCACGGGCGCCTGCCCCGGCCTGTGGAGCACGCCTGCTAACCCGGCAACGGGTTTTGAGCGCGCGATGCGCACCTCGCCACCGTCAAGCACCAGGTACCGAACCTTGTCGCCGGGCTGCAGGTTCAGCGCAGACCGAATGTCCTTGGGCAGTGTGGTTTGCCCTTTGATCGTCACGGTCGATTCCTGCATTGCTCTCACTACGAATACTTCTCAATATTCCTTACTTTTAGCAAAAACGCATTCCACACGCAAGCTGCCATGTCCTTAATCCCCCCGCCCACCTACGCGCAACTCTCCGATGCCGACGAAGAAGCCCTCGCCGCGCTCTATCGCAAGGGGACGCCCGCCAATACCCTGCGCGCATGGGAGCGGGATCTGGCCTATATCGCGGCGTGGAAGATGGCGGCGGTGGGGCTGCCGCTGGCCTGGCCCGAAGAGGAGCAGGTCGCGTTGCGGTTCATTCTCCACCACGCTGAGGACCTCAGCGAGAAATCCGGCGCCGCGCGTGAAGTGGCCGACGAGTTGATCGTGCTCGGGCTCAGGCGCGAACTCACGCCCCCTGCCCCGGCCACGCTGGATCGGCGCATCGCCAGTTGGCAGGCATTCCACCGGATGCGCAATTTGCCCTCGCCGTTCTCGGCGCCGCTGGTGCAGCAGGCGCGGCAAAAGGCCCGGCGCGCCAATGCCCGACCCCGCGTCGCTAAGTCGCCACGGCCAATCACCCGCGACGTGCTGAAAACCCTGCTGGAGAGTTGCGACGACAGTCTTCGCGGCATCCGAGACCGGGCGATGCTGACGTTGGCTTTTGCCAGTGGCGGGCGGCGACGGTCGGAGGTGACGGGGCTGGATCTGGAGGATATCGACCTGCGCGAATTCGCAGGGAAAGGCCTTGTCTGGCTGCGTCTGTTGGAAACCAAAACCACTAGCAAGGGGGACGCGCCGTGCTTGCCGCTGAAGGGGCCAGCCGCTCGCGCGCTAGTGCATTGGATCGAACGTGCCGCGCTGACCAAAGGCCCGCTGTTCCGCCCGGTGTCAAAATCGGACCGCGTCCTGCCTCGCCGCCTAGCGCCCGACGCGCTGCGGGTGATCCTGCGGCACCGGTTGAAACTGGCGGGCCTGCCGCAGGACTACGCCACCCCCCATGGGCTGCGTGCCGGATTCCTGACGCAAGCCGCCCTCGACGGCGCGCCACTGGCCGCGGCGATGAAACTCAGCCTCCACCGCTCGGCCATCCAAGCGCAGACCTACTACGCCGATGTCGAGATCACCGAAAACCCGGCGACGGATTTGCTAGGGGATTAGCTGTTTGCCCAATTGAAAAGGCCCCGGCGTTCACCGGGGCCTTGCGGTGTCCCCGCGGGGACACTCAATCTTCAAGCGCCGCCAAAAAGGCGGTCACCGCCTTTTCCAATCGCAACCGATCCAGCACGGAAAAGTCACGTGGCGCACGCAATTCAACGCGCCCATCAGAGGCCGTGCATTGCGCGATCTGGCCCGAATGCGCGACACGCAACGTGGTTTTGGCACCGGGCTTGCGGGGCTTTGCTTCGGCTTCAACCTTCGCCGGTTGCGTCAAATCAGCAAAATCGCGCAGGATCGCCAGCTCGCGATCCATGTCGCGCTCGGGCTCAGCGGTAAGAGCGTGAAGGACGTGCGCGAGCGCTCCCGGCTCGCGATCCAGACGCTTCCATAGGCTCAATCCCAGGGCGCGCGGCATCGCTTGGGCGAACAACAACCCACCACCAATGGCATCCAGTAGCCGCGCAAAATTCCGAATGTAGACCCGTTTCTGCCGATTGGCCGATCCAAACAGCGCCCCGATTGCCGCATCGATCGTGGTTGCCGGGGTCTCCGGATCGGCAAGATAGCTGCGTGCCAATTCGGCCATCTCAGCAAATGAGATGTCACGGCGCACCATGTTCTCATCGACCATGCGACGGTACAGAACATCAATCTGATCGCCCGGTGGAACCAAGCCTGCCGGGATACGCGCATAGGCCTCGTCACCGGTTTCCGTCAGAAGTTCACGATACGCCATGAGCCTGCGGAAACCCTGAATCAGTTCATAACCCTCGCTGCGCTGGACCACGCGAATTGGATTCGAAAGGCCAATATCCCGGATCGAATCCTTGAGTTCGTCAAGATCATCATCGCGCCCCGGCGAGCGGTCACGCGTAAGCTCTTCGGCGCGAACCGCATCCAGCGCCACAAGATCGACGACCAAGCCGAGCTTGCGCAAGCGCACAAATTCATGTGCAAGAGTGTCGTTCTCGGCGCGTATGCGGGCCTCAACCTTGGCGCGTTCGCGCAGGGCATCGGCGTTCTCGTTGATTGCGGCAGCCATTGGGCCACGGCGACCTGAGCCTTCTGTCCCCGCGGGGACAGAAGGCTCAGCAGCGGCCCCTTCGTCACCGGGAAAGCCGATATCAAAGATGCAACGTTTGCTCATTTGTCAGACTCCATCTTGTCCCAAGCCACAAGCGCATGATCACGGAACTCTTCATAGGCGCGATCAAACGACTGCCGCGCCCGCCGCCAGGTCTCGCGCGTCATTTGGCGATAATCAATTTCATAGACCGACGACAAGAACCGCCCGGACTGCTCAACCGCGCGGGTCAGTTCAATCGGGTGCGTGGCCATCCTGTCGCCAAAAACCTTGCCAAAGGCATCCAGCATCGCACGGTGCAAATCATTGTTTGGCTCGAACCGCGTGATCAGGAACCGCAGATCGAGGAAGGCCTTGGGAAGCGAAAATGTCCCCGCGGGGACACCGCCTGAAAACCGGCTGAGATCTCCGAGCGCTTCGGCAAGCTGGCCGATGAAGGACGTGGTAGAATCGTACTCCCAATAGCCGGGACCCGATGGCACATAAAGCATATCCGCCGCAAACACCGCGTTCATCGACTGGTAGCCGATAGCCGGCGGACAGTCAAAAATGATGAAGTCATAACTGTCATCCGGCAGCTGATCGAGGAAACGCGAGACAGCGGCAAAGAATGACCATTCGGGGTTCAGGTGCCGATACTGCGCGCTGGCGAACTCTACAAAAGCCGCGTTGGCGCAGCTGGGCACGATATCAATCGTCGGCCAGCAGGTCTGCTTGATGAAATCCGCCGGCCGCAGATCATCCAAGCCCATCTCGGTGATCGAGGTCGGCAATTTACGAAGGGGCAGGGCGGTCCCGCTCTCTGCACCACGCGCGGTGGAATTCATCCGCTCGGTCTCGCGGATCAGGTCGCGCGCCATAATGCCCCAGACGGTGTATTCCTCGGCAACGTCTGTCAGGCCCATCGAGTGACTGAGCGTCGCTTGCGGGTCGAAATCCACCGTCAAGACGCGATACCCATCGAGCGCCGCCGCGTGGGCGAAATGGAGCGCGACCGTTGACTTGCCAGCACCTCCTTTGAAGTTTGCGATGGCTGCGCGCAATGCTCTCTTCCCAGCCGGCCGGTGCGGCAAGAGCGACTGACGGTTGATGCGCAAGCGGCGACGGATCTCATTAATCTCATCGAGTGTGAACCATCGCTGACGACCATCTTCCTCGATAAGCCCTTGGGGCAGGGAGGGGTCGGCAGACAGCTTACCGCGCAGGGTGGATTGGTTGACCTTGAGAATTAGCTCTCCCAATTCCCAGCTGGAAAATCGGCGAAGGGTCTTCTCGTGTTCGGGTGAATAAGTCTGCTGTCGGATCCAGCCCTGCATCTTAAGGGACTGAGCCTGCAGCTTCGACAGGTCTTCATGAGTGAACATAGTGCCTCTAAACGTTGTTTGCTCGATGGGCGGAATTTACGCGGAAATGCAGAAAACGCAAATGTTGATCTTTCCTCAAACAGCGTTTTTCGGCATTATGTCCCTGCGGGGACAACGCGGTCAGACAAACCCCTGCAACTATTGGGCCACAGCCCCGAAGTGATTCGGTGAAGCGCCCATGCACGATAGTGCCAGCAATCGGCACAATTGGGCCCTCAGCACTCCATATGGGGTGACATGTTGAGCCTATCCCCGAGGGATAGCGGGACATGCCGCGCCGGATGGGGTGACACAGTAGATGTCCCCTAATACCTATGAACCATATTTTTTAAATACTTTTGAGTAGTAAATGGAACCTAGAAACAGAATCGTTGACACCCAGCGCTATCCCAACGTAAATTCCTTGTGTGATGGGAATAGCGTTGGATTGCGATTCTGTGAACAGGACGTTTCAGCGCGAAAACCAGCAAAGCGGGCACTAGATCCGTTCGAGCAATTCGCCCAGTAGCAGGGCATGTGAAGGAAGAGCTATGAGAGTCCTCAAACCCGCAGGCAACGGGGCGGCGGCGCGCAAATATGATTTGCTCTCAGCATTGGGAACAATGGCTTTGGCCAAGCAGCCCGCCGAGCAGCGGCTGGTCTTGCGTCTCATCGTCGCGATCACAGCTCGCTATAACTGGGCATCCGATACGCTTGCCGTGGCCCAGAGCGACCTCGCCCGCATGTGGTCTGTCGACGAACGCACCGTCAAACGGATGATGGCAGAGTATCGTGGGCGCGGCTGGCTCAAGGTCAAGCGACAGGCGACGCGGGGCAGGGTGGCGGAATATGGGCTGGGGATCGAAGACCTGCTAATCGCCACGCGCGCTGACTGGTCTCGCGTTGGTTCGGACTTGGAGGCGCGCCTTACCCCGCAAGACCCACCAGAGCCATCTTCGACTATTGTGCAATTCCCGGTTACCGCCACCGAGGTGCCTTCAGGCGATGTCTGGCCCCACGTTCTTGAATTACTCACGCAGGGCGACACCGCGACCGCAAAAGCGTGGCTTCAGGGCGTCACCGAAGAGGGCTTGGAAGACTTTGTGCTGCGCTTGTCGACCAAAGGCCGCTATCAAGCGAACTATCTCCGAACCCATCTCGCCGCGCGCATTCTCGGTGCCGCGAAATGTATCGACCCACAGATCACGGGCATCAAGGTTAGTGCGGAAGTGGACTGAAGGCATCGCAAGCCCATCGAAGAAGCGGAGCGGGCAGGAGTTTCACTCCCCCGGAACATTCAACGCGATTGCTAGTGCCTCGAAATAGAGTGTCTCCGTGGTTTCAGTTTCCCACAGCAAGCGCGATTTCGGCAACCAGGGTGCCAGTTGCGGAAATCTTTGGGCCAAGTCTTGAGCCTCCACATATTTGTTCGCGAACGCCTGTTCCCGTTTTACCAGACGGTGAGGTACAGCACTGTCGCCAAGGTCTTGGGCGATTGCGTAGAGAATCCCAAGTGATGTTCCGTATTTGCGGGTCGGGCCAAATGGATCTTCGATGACGACAAGATCGGGCTCGTGTCGAGCAATTGCCATGCGAACGAACGATCGCCCTTTGGGGGCTGACAGGCCTTCTTCGGGGCTGTACCGCGCTCGGTTCTCTACGACAATGACAGGTGCTTGGTCACCAAGATCATGCCGGATGGCAGGGTAAAGCTGGCAAGCGGGAATATGTGCAGGTTCTGCGCCTGCTGGAACGCTTCGATCTGGAGGTGTTGCATCTGGCGATCAAAGACGCATTGCAAATGAACGCCGGATCAAGTCGGCGAAGTTTCCGGCCGTCAAAAGCCTCGATAGCTTCGACTTCAAATCCATCCCGTCGCTGAACAAGATGATGGTGCTGGAGCTGGCCCGCTGTGAATGGATCGAGCGCCAGGAAAACGTCATCGCACTTGGTCCGTCAGGCACTGGCAAGACCCACGTCGCGCTCGGGCTGGGTCTTGCGGCTTGTCAAAAGGGGCTGCCGGTGACGGCCAATGCGCCTTGGAACGTGCTTGCTATATGAGGGCCACACGCTCCAAGGCGCGCGCACCAAACTGGCCTACTTTTGCTCCGCCCCAGTGGCAGGATTTTACGCCGCCGTTGACAAGGCGACTTGGGGCGTCACCATCCTGTCGTCGGCCCCGTCGAATTCGAGCCAACTCAAGTTACCATCCGTGCGCCAGGTTGGGCGCGCAGGTGCCACGTCCTGCACCGCGTGATTGCCGTTCCCTCTCTTGTCCTGGATCAGCGCCACCGGGTCGCCATCGGCCACAACCGGCACCGTGCCCGATTCGTCCTTAAACAGGGTCGTCAAGTCGGACGGGTCATATCACGCCCCCTGCGCGCCACCGCGAAACAGCCAGCCGGGATGCCAGACCTGTCGCGCGCGGGCCGGGGCCGATGTGACCGACAGGTCGGTCACAACCTTCATGCCAACACCAGCGCATGGATGCCGGTTGCAGTGGTGCCGGTCGCACGCACGCGGCGGACCCCAAGAGCCAGGATCGAGAAATCGGCGAGCGTCAGCGTGCGGGTCTCTCCCGCGACGGTATCCACCACCACTGCACCGCCGGTTTCGACATAGAGCCCGATAGCGATCCGCACTAGATCGGCGCCGTCATCGGCAGTGCGTCGGTGGCAGGACCGGATAGGTTCGGGGTGCGGGACTGAAAGGGGTTCATGGCGGCTCCTGCTGCGGAAAACGTGAGGCTCCGAACCGGCGTTTCCGGTTGCGGTGCAGCGCAATATCGGGCAGAAGGTGAAACAATTCCTGAGGCCACCGTGACGGTGGCGTTTTCCTTTGTGTACATACCCATGAAACGTCTCCAGAAACGCTTTCTCGATTTCTTTTTCTCGCTGGTTGCCATCATCGTTCTGTCACCCTTGCTGATCGGCGTGGCGCTGATGGTCTGGATCAAGATTGGTCGCCCGATCCTGTTTCGCCAACCGCGTCCCGGTATGAATGGCAAGCCGTTCAACATGCTGAAATTCCGCACCATGCGCGATGCCATCGGGACCGATGGCCAGCCTCTGCCCGACAGCGAGCGCCTGCTGCCGTTCGGCAAGTTCCTGCGGTCGACCTCGTTGGATGAACTGCCGGGGGTGTTCAACATCCTCAAGGGCGACATGAGCTTTGTCGGACCGCGCCCGCTCTTGATGGAGTACCTGCCGCTCTATTCGCCGTTCCAGGCGCGGCGGCACGAGATGCGCCCCGGGATCACCGGGTGGGCACAGGTCAACGGGCGCAACGCGATCACCTGGGACCAGAAATTCGAATATGACGTCTGGTATGTCGAGAACTACTCGCTGTGGCTGGATATCAAGATCTGCTGGATGACCTTCCTGAAGGTCGTGAAGCGTGCGGATATCAACGCCGAAAGTGAGGCGACGATGCCCAAATTCGGGGGGCCCGGCTCATGACCGATCTGATCGGCGTCTACGGGGCGTCGGGTTGTGGGCGCGGGATCATGCCGCTGGTGCGGGTGCAATATCCGGGTGTGACGCTCGTTTTCATCGACGATCAGCTGGCACCGGGATCAGTGAATGGCCATGCGATCGCGACTTGGTCGGGGTTTCTGGAGTTTCCGGCGCGACAGCGCGCTGTCTGCCTGGCGATTGCCTCCGGGACCGTTCGCGAAAGCTTGGCGCAGCGCTGTCACGCGCTGGAAATCCCGCTGGTCGAGGCGCGCGCGGCCTCGGTGGTCGAAATGGACGATGTGCTGATCGCTGACGGCGCCTGCCTGTCGCCCTTTGTGACCCTGACCTCGAATATCCGGATAGGGCGGGCGTTTCATGCCAATCTGTATTCCTACGTAGAGCATGACTGCCGCGTGGGCGACTATGTAACTCTGGCCCCGGGGGCCAAGGTGAACGGCAACGTGACGCTGGGCGACCATGCCTATATCGGATCGAACGCAGTGATCCGGCAGGGTCTGACCATCGGCGACGGGGCCATCGTCGGCATGGGGGCGGTTGTCACGCGCGATGTCGGGCCCGGCTCGACTGTGGTCGGAAACCCGGCCCGCATTCTCAACAAAGGCTGATTTTCATGCGCATCTACCTGTCCCGCCCCCATATGTCCGGCCACGAGGAGCGCCGCGTCGCCGAGGCGTTCGCCTCGAATTTCGTTGTCCCGTTGGGCCCGCAGCTGGACGCGTTCGAGGAGTCAGTCAGCGATTATCTG
>Ga0316204_10003738_pt1 | contig 29444 bp, 26 predicted proteins | sample 6monrhotite_MG_2_FD_205661 | JGI IMG/M metagenome (GOLD analysis project Ga0316204, IMG submission 205661) | Microbial mat bacterial communities from mineral coupon in-situ incubated in ocean water Damariscotta River, Maine, United States -... | ecosystem: Environmental > Aquatic > Marine >...
CGGTCTTTATTCCATTAGTTTGCATTTTACTCTCTGTCACTTTACCCACGCCGTAAAATTTGCCAATAGGAAAATTTGCAAGAAAGCTTTCGGCCGTACCCGGCTTTATTAAAAATTGACCACAAGGTTTATTAACATCTGACGCGATCTTGGCTAGAAATTTATTATAGGAAATACCGGCGGATGCCGTTAACTGAGTTTTTTGAAATATCTGCTTGCGAATTTCTTCAGCCATTAGACTGGCTGAGCCGCCAAATAAATCGACATGTGTCACATCGAGATAGGCCTCATCTAAAGAGAGCGGTTCTATCATGTCTGTAAAGTTTTTAAACACACTATGTATTTCTTCTGATGCCTGCTTATAAGCAGAAAACCGCGGCCTCACAAAAACACCTTGTGGGCATAATTGGTAAGCTCGAGAACAGGGCATTGCGGAATGTATGCCGAATTTTCTGGCTTCATAGCTACAGGTTGCTACAACACCACGACTATCTGGCTGCCCACCAACAATCACTGGTTGACCTTTAAGCTCAGGAAAATCACGTTGTTCAACAGCTGCATAAAATGCATCCATATCGACATGAATTATTTTCCGACTCATTTTTATTTATCCACTCTTTGAAAAGTCATCTTACCATTTTTCAAAAGAGCCTATATGTTGGAATCCTTTTCTTAAAATTTCCACACCTGCAGCCACACCTTCATCAGCTCTTGGCGCATTTTCAGAAATATATCGACGCCATTTACGTGCACCGGGTAGACCATTAAACAAGCCTAAAATGTGTCGACTCATAGAGTGCAATCTTGTCCCCTTTGCAAGCTCGCGCTCAACATAGAGAATAAAAGATTCAAAAATTTCTTCTCGAGATAACACCTGCTCTACTGACTGATACATTAGCTGATCCACTTCAGCCAATATATACGGATTATGATATACCTCACGCCCCATCATAACGCCATCCACATGCTCTAACTGTTGCTGAGCTGTAGGCAGGTCATTAATGCCGCCATTAATTACAATTTCTAACTGTGGCATCGACTCTTTTAATTGATAAACGACGTCGTACCTTAAGGGCGGAACATCCCTGTTTTCTTTTGGACTCAAACCATTAAGCCAGGCCTTTCGTGCATGCGATATAAACGTCTTACAGCCCGATTCTGCAACCACCTCTACAAACTCGAAAAGCTCTTCAATACTATCGTTCTCATCTATACCAATGCGATGTTTTACCGTAATAGGAATATCCACAACAGACTGCATCGCATGCACACATTCCGCCACTAGTTGTGGCTTAGCCATTAAACAAGCACCAAACATACCGGACTTTACTCGATCACTTGGGCAGCCAACGTTTAAATTCACCTCATCATAGCCGTATTGCTCGGCCATTTTTGCGCACTCCGCCAAATCGACAGGGTTACTTCCTCCTAGCTGCAAGGCAACTGGATGCTCTTCGGTATTAAAATCAAGAAAACGCGAACGATCACCGTGAATGATTGCACCGGTGGTAACCATCTCGGTATATAAAAAGGCTTTCTTAGAAATCAGGCGCAGAAAGAAGCGCTCATGTCGGTCTGTCCAGTCCAACATTGGAGCTACTGAGAAGGTTCGGTTCATTACTATTTGGAGGCTATTTAGCTATCGAGCGGCTTATTATATCAAAATAATCAAGCCTACCCGAAGCAAAGAAGAGCTAGGTTCACTTGAAGAAAAGTAAGGTGGGACCACTCATGAAACGCTATTTCCGTTGCACGAGCTGATTTTCAAAGTAGTTTAGCAATAATGTCCAACAGGTCCTTTTCGGTTGCCGGCTTGATAATATAACCACTAGCACCCTGACGCTCTGCCCACACTTTATCAGTTTCCTGATCTTTACTACTTAGCATTACCACAGGTATATGCGATGTCCCTTCGGTTTTAGTAATGTGACGCGTTGCCTGAAAGCCATTTAGACCAGGCATCACTACATCCATCAATATCAAATCTGGCAATTCACTGCGCGCAACGCTAACAGCTGTATCACCATCTTCGGCAATAATAGTTTCATGACCATTTTTTTGTAAAATTTTTGTGATGCTCTGAATTTGTGTTTGGGAGTCATCAACAACCAATATTTTTGCCATGTATCTATCCTGAATTTGTATAAGTGCGTTTACTATGAGCGGAGCTCTTTCGATTCCGTTATATATAAGAGATTAGACTATTTTCAAAAAAAATAAACTAAATTAATGCCTTAGACTTTACTCAAAAGACCAGTCCTGTAATACATCGACTCGAAACAATAGGTCATTAAAGCGGAAGACTACACCATTACTGGTGATTTTATCTACGACCATACCTTCCATGAGTGACTCACCTTCAGACATAACTCGTCCATTGATAATAACGGACCGACTACTAGCAGCTGAAGAGTATACATGCCCTGCAAAGCTCATTTCTGGAATTAACTGTTGCTGATAATCGTGTAATTCATGCAAGTATGCTATCTCACTAACCTCTGAATCTTGCATTGATTTCGATTGATTATCCCTAGTTAGAACTGTCGTAACTACAGCTTTCTCTTGGTTTATAGCATCCTCAGGTTCCACAGACACTATCCTCTTTTTTTCAATAATTTTTGCTTCATGCTGTACAGAAGCGACCGGTAATTGAACCTTATTTTTTTCAGACATTAAACCAAGTTCATTCTTCTCGGATATCAGGATACCGATTACAAATGCCAACGACATCAGCAAAAACAGTATTAATACATACATAGGCCATGGGCTTTTCTGCTCAGGTACTACGGCCAGATGCACCGTTTGCAAATTAGGTACATCACCCTGCTTGCGCTCCTGATCGGATTTTTTCAAAGCATCTAATATATATGACATTAGTTTGCCGGCTCCAAAACTGGGGCTATCAAACCTAGCACCTGATTAATTCGTATTATTGTCTTTAGCCCTACAACCCCATCACTATTCAAACCTTGCCTAGCTTGAAATTGTTTTACACGTTCAATTAGCGCCCTATCATAAACATTGCTTGGCATATTTTGCGTATTCCCTTCTATTTCATTCATCGCTTCACTCAGCCACAGCACTGCTTTACTTGTGCTCCATGGTTGAATTAGCCCTTGATAGTCATCAGGCATTTTCCAAAGCAATGAGAACTCCCCCTGCCAATAAAATTCCAATTGTTCAAGAGAAACTGTTTGAGTTTTATCTCCAAACTGAATGACTGCTGTCGATGTATCAAGCGCTAACAAGGCAGCATATTGAGGCTGTTTAAAATCATCATATAGCTTTAAAATTACCGGTCGATTTATTTCTCGCAAATACTCAAGATCTTCCTGCCCTTGCAAGCAGGTAAGACCTTTTAATTTCGCAAAAAAACACGGCGTGCTATTAGTGCCTAACTGGTAATCCAGTTTCCAACTTTTAAACAAAGCTCGATAAGCCTGAGTATTACTACGTAAACTCAAGTTATGCTCTGGCCATTCTATATAGGCAACTTGTTTTACGTCTTGCTGTAATTCAGTTTCAATATTTTTAACAATTTTCTTTTCTTCTATCATCTGTTGAGTTTTTGTATGCGAAGCTTGAGATTCCGTCTTTATATTTTTCTGATAAAACTCTGCGTAGAAAACAACAACCGCTAACAACACCAATAAGCCACTAACAATAACAGCCTTTGCTTTAAATAATTTATGCTTTGACTTTGCTGCTATCGCTTTGTTCTCACCCAGCACTTCTCTAGCTGACTGTGCCAATGTTTTTTTATCTATCTGCTGCTTACCCTGTACATATATCCCTAATAATGCCCGGTCACAAATAACATTTATTAAACGAGGCACTCCACCACTATAATTATATAACTGTTTAAGTACACCTGATGCAAACAGCTGCCTGCGACATCCAGCAACAGCCAAACGATGAGCAATATACTCTTCTAACTCTTGAAAACTAAGCGGTGTTAAATGAAATCTCGCTGTAATACGTTGCGCCAACTGCGAAAGCTCTGGTCTGTCTAAAACTTCTAAGAACTCAGGTTGACCCAACAAAATAACCTGTAATAATTTTCGTTCATTTGTTTCTAGATTGGTTAATAAACGTAATTGCTCAAGCACATCCAGATCAAGATTTTGTGCTTCTTCTATCAATACAACTGTTTTTTTACCATTCGCATATGCCGCCAATAAAAAATGATTTATATCATCGACCAATGACTTAACACTTATATCCTCTGATGTACGCACGATGTGCAATTCATCGCAAATAACTTGCAATAATTCAACGGCCGTAAGCTTGGGATTTAATACCAGCGCAATATTTATATTTTTTGGCACCTGCTCAAGCAAGCAACGACTCACTGTGGTTTTACCAGTGCCAACATCGCCGGTTAATAAAATAAAAGCGCCATCCGACTCCATTCCATATAACAGATGAGCCAAAGCCTCACGATGACGCTCACTCATGTATAGATAACGAGGATCTGGGGCGATTGAAAAGGGCGCGGCTAGCAAGCCAAAGTGTTCAAGATACATGTGCGACATTATAAGCAAAGCACCCAGCTAAGCCTATCTCCATTTAATACTAATAATGTACAAGGCATATTATTTTCCTGACAATTTTGCATCTTGCCACATTTGCTCCAACTGATCTAAGGTACGATTTTCAAAAGATTGCTGTTTTTTTCTCAAGGTTTCTTCAATATGTGAAAATCGCCGTTCAAACTTTTTATTACATGACCTTAATGATTCTTCTGAATCCACATCCAAGTGACGAGATAGATTGACACAGCTAAATAAAACATCACCCATTTCTTCAAAAATCAACACTTTATCTTTAAGTTGCATTGCCTCTTTCAGTTCTTGTATTTCTTCTTCTATTTTTGCAAATACAGGCTCTATTTCAGGCCAGTCGAAGCCAACTCTTGCTGCTCGTTTCTGCAGTTTTTGTGCTCGTTTTAATCCCGGCAAGGCCTTTGCTACACCATCCAGCACATTAGCTCTTGACGCATCAGACTCCTCATCTCGTTCAGCTGCCTTAGCTTTTTCCCAGGCTTCATTCAATACAGCATCATCGGCACATTCAACATCTGCGAACACATGAGGGTGACGCCGTATTAACTTCTCACTAACCGCATCGACCACATCATTAAATTCAAACTCGCCTTGTTCCTTAGCTATTTGTGAATAAAACACTACCTGAAATAGCAAGTCGCCCAGTTCTGATTTAAGCGCAGGCATATCCTCTTGCTCAATTGCATCAGCAACTTCATAAGCTTCTTCCAGTGTATAAGGAATAATACTTTTTAAGGTTTGCTTAATATCCCAGGGGCAACCACTCTCAGGGGCTCGCAGAGCGGTCATCACGTCTAATAATTTTTTCATAATTTCATATCTATATTCAATCTATTCGCAGCTTAGCATTAACCGCGCCAGCCCATTTCCACAACTTAATGGTCTAAACTCATCAAACAATACAATTTATCGCAAAGATGATGTCATCAGCACCTTAAATATGCTCTCTGGTATTGCAATAAGTAGATTACTACAGGTATCATTCGCCAATTCACAGAGTCGGCAAAGATCGACCTGCATCTAGTTTACTAATTGTGCATATATTTTCGCACTACACAGGTCATTACCATGGCATGTGGGGAAACATCATCAGCTTGTTTTGCCAATATATAACTTATGATCGATAGATTGTACGGCTAGCCATATGTAAACTTACGCTTGGCAGCCATTACCTGCTCTACGACCGATAATTGTTTTTTTTCACGAGGTTTAACATGATATTCGAAGATTTTTCATCCGCACACCTAACCGTACTATTGACGGTGTTTGGCATCGCTTTTTTGATGGGCGCCATCGCTAACAAAACTAATTTTTGTACCATGGGTGCCGTTTCAGACCTCGTCAACATAGGTGATAGTGGACGGATGCGCGCCTGGATGCTGGCCATGGCAGTAGCCATTATCGGTGTGGTTATCCTGGAAGCTGGCGGTTTCGGCTCAGTAGACTCCACCTTACCCCCTTACAGGGGCAGCAACTTCGCCTGGTTAGAGTACATTATTGGTGGCACATTATTCGGTATAGGCATGACGCTGGGCAGTGGCTGCGGCAATAAATCGCTCATCCGCATTGGTGGCGGCAATATAAAGTCTGTTGTTCTGTTTATAGTTATTTCAACTTGCGCCTATTTCATGATCAACCCATTCCCTGGTTCTGACAGCACTATTTATTCGCTGATTTTTCACCCATGGACTAGTCCACTTTCGGCCAGCCTTGCCACGCATCAGGACCTTGGCAGTGTCGTGGGTAGCGCACTAGGAACAAGCATTGATACAACTCGCATCGTTATTGGCCTAATAGCAGCCGCAGCATTACTTTGGTTTATTTTTAAATCTAAAGATTTTCGTGGCAGCTTCGATAATAAACTAGGTGGTTTCGCAATTGGCGCCGCTGTACTTGCTGCCTGGTTTGCGACGTCTAGCATGGTCACTATTGTTGCTGATGACGAAGAAATGAACTGGCAGGAATACGCCACCCCTGCATCCTGGGACATGATTGAAGATGATGCAGATGCTCGTCCGCGTGATGTTGGCCCGCAATCATTTACCTTTATTAACCCTATTGGCCAAACATTACGCTATGCCATAAAAGATTTTGATAGTGCTTACCTTACCTTCGGCATCGTTGCTGTTCTGGGAGTTATTTTAGGCTCTTTTGTATGGTCACTAATTTCTAAATCATTCCGCGTTGAATGGTTCGCCAGTACAAGTGATTTCATAACCCACTTAATTGGCGGCATACTTATGGGTGTTGGTGGCGTATTAGCACTTGGCTGTACAATTGGTCAGGGTATTACCGGTATTTCTACTCTTTCAATGGGCTCAGTACTTGCCTTGCTGTCAATTATTTTTGGCAGCGCGCTAACAATGAAAATACAATATTACAAACTAATACATGAAGACGAAGCCACCTTCATTAAGGCCTTAGTTAGTTCATTAGTGGACTTCAAACTTCTACCTGAAAAACTACGCTCTCTAGAAAATTATTAATATTCATACATAAAATAGTAGGCGGCATCAGCCCGCCTGCTACTCTGCCTTCATTACATAAGACCTACTCCATCATCAAACGATGATACAATTCTGAAATATGGATCCTTTTAAACTGTTTGGTCTAATCTCCGCTACTTTCACGGGCGCCACTATGGGCAGCTATCTACTCGTGATTTTGCTCTACAATGCACTACTGAAACACCCCACCAATCTGACCGATAGTTTGTACATTTATCGTCGACTATATCGCTTGAATTCTGTGTTTTGCCTGTTAGGTGGTGTTTGTGCAGCACTGGTCAATAATCGTCCCGCCGCCCTCATGCTTGCCATACTGGCAGCTAGCTATGTATTTAACCATGCACACATAATAAAAGGTCTAATAAAATCCTGTGATGAAAACTTCTGTATCGTTAATACAAGCAATTATCGAGCATTAAGTAGCTTACAAAATGTGCTGCATTTTTTTCAATTCGCTGGTGCTGCATATGCCATTTACCTACTAGCTGTTGGTGGCTAAACAAAGTTAAAAAATAAAGCTACCACTAGTCAGAAATATATTACGAGACTCTTCTCGATCATTTTTTAGCCAGCACGCAAAGCCATCTATATTATGAATTCAAGAGAGTTATCCACAATAAATAAGCATTTTATTGTTTTCTAACAAACACATCTAATAGTTATTGACCACGTAGAATACACAATATATAGTGCTCATCAGCTATATACAGCTCATAGCAAAGACAGAATGCCATGGAATAATGAACGGCAATGTCAATGCAAATGTTTACTCGGTAACTTCGATAACATTTCCGGTAACACACAGCTAACGCTGAAGGATCAGACTCTCGATGGTCAATTCAATTACTTCCATCAATTCTTTGCTTGTAGGCTTAAAAACAGCGAGTAGCTGTATCCTACCCAGGCTTCAAGAACTCGGCTTCAACACCAGCCTTTCTCTAGGACCAGAACAAGAATATAGCGTGAAAACGCTCATTCACACGATTGATAACCTTTCTATACAATTTCTCACTATTACCGCCAAACGAAACCAGTTTGTACAGCGAACCAGTTTTACTGAACGTAAAGAAATTGAGTCTTGCCTAAATTATTTACATAGCTGTCTGGAACAGACTCAGCTAGAGCTAGGTGAGCTTAATAAGGAAAACTGTCAATGCAGTGAAGAATCAGCGCTGTCGTATACAAATAATAGTGGCCAAAACACTAGCCTTAAACTGCTTGATGCAGTGCACTATATTGACTTATTAAAGCCCTATAGTCGCATGCTAGAAATGGTTACTGCACAAGAACGCATCCATGCGCTCTCTGCGGTATTAGAAACACTACTGAGTAAAGAGCATGCGACAAAAGCAGATTTTGAAGACTCCGACTCAGAGCTGACTACCGAACAATCAGGAGCTCTAGAGCTATCCCAGTACTTAATAAGGCAAGCCCTGTAGAGATGGGCTACAGTGTTTTATCGCACAATCTGGTGCGCGCTTCATAAACCTGCTCACAACTATAGGCACTCTTGCCTTCTCGATAACAATAATTACGCTTAGTTAATGCGAAATCACGGCACTCACCCCAACTTGCTTTTTGTACTGGACGCTGCGACTTCTGCTTCTTCTTTTCCCAGGGATTATTAGTCCTCACATTATCTGCTGCGGACTGTTTAGCACCAAATCTCATTTTATGCTCAACGCTCAATCGATTAAATTCAGCGCCACCTAAAGCATGATTCGCCTTTTGGCGATTCTCAAAAACACCTTCTGCAAATGATGCCTGAGCAAAGCCCAATAATAAAACTACTGAAAATGTCAAAATTAAATGAAGGACAGTGCGTGATGGTTTACGTAATTGTGTAACTTGAATCATAAATACCCCGTGGTTAATAACGTACTTATACCAGCAAATAAGCGCTTGTAAAAGCTCACATCCGATTTTGCAATCTTTTAAACCCATTAAATCCTATATTTAGACTATTTAGCACCTTAATGACAGATACTCAGTTCTCTCTTGCAAAAAATGGCATCAAGAAATTACGTACCCTTGGCACCACCAGCAGCAGCAAAACAATAGCACTGATAAAACTTAATTCGTATGGCAGCATAGTTTCTGCCTGTTGCACACTGGTAGAAATTTGTAAGTCATAAGCTTGCAACCCCCATTCAAGTAGCAAGCCCATCATTAAACTGCAAAAGGCTATGCCACCCAAATATATAAAAGTGACTTTGCTACCCAGCTCCTGCCTCACTAACATTAGGCCTGCAATATTGGTCGCCGGCCCTACTAATAAAAAAACCAGAACTGCCCCGGGAGACACACCGGCCATTAATAAACCTGCTGCAACCGGTGTAGATGCGGTAGCGCATATGTACATCGGTATCCCCACAAGTAGCATAACTAGCATGGCAGTTAAGCCATGCCCCCACTGCGCCAACCAGCCTTCCGGAATTACTGTCATCATAATGCCAGCAAATACAATACCAAATGCCAACCACTTTGAAATATCATCAAGCAAATCGGCACCGGCAAAGCGTATAGCCTGAATTAACTTATTATTTTTTGATTCTTTATCAGCTGTCGCGCAACAACTACTCTGCTCTTTCTCAGGCGAACCAGAACAACATTTTTCACTCTTAGGGACAAGTAACTCTGCCGTGTCATCATCCACCCAAGCAGTTGCTAAACCCGTTGCCAATGCCGTGATTAATGCAGAAACTGGGCGATACACCGCCATCAAAGGACCCATTAAAGCGTAGGTTACAGCAACTGAATCGATACTGGTTTCTGGTGTCGAGATCAAAAAAGATACTGTTGCCTCTTTTGATGCACCTGCCCTGCGCAGCCCTAATGCAGCCGGCAAGACTCCACATGAGCATAAAGGTAAGGGAGCTCCAAACAATGCGGCACGACTTACCGCCATAAATCCCTTTCCACCTAACCAACGCTGCATCGCATCTACAGGAATATAAGCCTTTACCAAACCCGCAGAAAGCAAGCCCACTATCAGCCATACCGCAGTATCAAGGTAAATCATCCATATATTATTTAATAAGTCATTCATCTATAGCAGTGTAGCCGAAAGAGTTAAATAAGGTAAAATAGCCAAATCTAATCAGCAAAAAATTATTTTAAGACTCAACATGGCAAAAACAGAATTACTTTCACCCGCAGGCACTCTGAAGAATATGCGATATGCGTTTGCTTACGGAGCAGATGCCGTTTATGCCGGGCAACCTCGTTATAGCCTGCGCGTTAGAAACAATGATTTCATGGAAGATAATTTAGCCATTGGTATTAATGAGGCACATCAACTCGGTAAAAAGTTTTACCTTACGTCTAATTTAATGCCGCATAACAGTAAGATAAAAACCTATATTGAACATATGCGTCCGGTCATCGAAATGGGTCCCGACGCACTCATAATGGCCGACCCCGGATTAATTATGATGGTTCGTGAAACCTGGCCTGATATGCCAGTACATTTATCCGTACAGGCTAATACTGTTAACTATGCGGCGGTAAAATTCTGGCAGTCGGTTGGTATAGAGCGTATTATTTTATCCCGCGAATTATCACTCGATGAAATTAAAGAAATTCGTCAAGAATGCCCAGACATGGAACTGGAAGTTTTTGTGCACGGCGCACTGTGCATTGCTTACTCTGGTCGCTGTTTGTTATCTGGCTACTTTAACCATCGCGATCCCAACCAGGGAACTTGTACCAATGCCTGCCGCTGGGAATACAACTCAACGCCTTCTACAGAAAATGCAGAAGGCATATATAAACCACAAGAAGATAAAACAAAAATATCTGATATGGGCGCAGTTCGTCACCCCGCCGCTGATGATGTCATGTTTTTGGAAGAAACTAATCGACCCGGTGAACAAATGCCAGTAGAAGAAGATGAGCACGGCACCTACATCATGAACTCAAAAGATTTGCGTGCCATCGAACATGTAAAACAACTGGTAGATATAGGTGTTGATAGTTTGAAAATAGAAGGCCGTACCAAGTCGCACTATTATGTTTCACGCACCGCACAAACTTATAAGCAAGCTATACAAGATGCCAGTGAGGGTAAAGACTTCGATCCTGAACTTATTGGGGTTTTAGAAAACCTGGCCAACCGTGGATATACAGATGGTTTTTATAAACGCCATCACACCAAAGATTATCAAAACTATATGCAAGGTAACTCACTAAGCCATCAGCAACAGTTTGTTGGTGAAGTCACAGCCTATGATACAAACACCGGCATGGCTGACATTGATGTAAAAAACAAAATTACTGTCGGCGATAAACTGGAGCTTATAAAACCTTCGGGCAATGAGGATATAATCTTATCCAGCATGGAAGACATGCATGGTAAGCCTATGAATGAAGCCAAAGGCGGCGGATATAAAATTCGCATTCCGTTAAATAAAGATATGGCCGAGAAAGGTCTTATCGCTCGTTACCTTGATCCATCTTCAACTTAATTATTTAAAAAAGAATAACCATATGAAACTAGCTGTACTTGATTTTGACTCTACCGTTATGGACGGTGAAACCATTGATTTTTTAGCGCGAGAAACTGGCCAGGAAGAGGCCGTTGCCAAACTAACTGAAGCTGCAATGCGCGGTGAAATGGATTTTTTTGGAGCACTACAACAGCGTGTTAAATTACTTAAAGGTCTAAAAGAAAGTCGCCTTAATGAAATCTGCCATAACCTACCACTCATGCCTGGCGCACAAGAACTAGTCAGCGCATTAAAAGAAAAAGATTATATGGTTGCCATCTTTAGTGGTGGTTTCCGTAATGCTACACGCCACTTTAAAGACATCGTTGGCTACGATGTTGAATTTAGTAACACATTACATACATCGGATGGCATTTTAACCGGTCTGGTTGGAGGCGAAATGATGTTCGACACATCCAAGGGTGAACTACTAACCCGTCTGCAAAATCTCATGGGGATAGATCGAACCAATACACTGGTTTGCGGTGATGGTGCAAATGATTTAAGCATGTTTAAGCACGCAGACACACGCATTGCCTTTTGCGCAAAGCCAGTATTAAAAGAACAGGCAACCATTATCATTGAAGACAAAGACCTAAGAAACATCATCCCAAAAATATAAACACTTTCACTTTAAATATAAAAGATTTATACCATGAATTTAAACGACTATTTGAAAAAACTAAAAACAACACCTGAAAATATTTCTTTTGACGAGACCATTTCAACGATTGATAAATACTATGATTTCACGCCTGGCACATTTACGAATGGTGACTTAATTAATAAGACCAATGAAAATAATGGCTCATGCAAAATATTTTTCTTTGCAAAGGAACAACAGCTATCAGAAGAGCTAACTTTGCACTGCTTTGGTGATTATTATCGCAAGGATGTTTTACAAAATCCAAATGCCGATGATCATAAAAATATTCGCAACTTCATGGCTTCTGGCTGGACAGCCTTATCATTTGACTCGACTGCATTAAAACTTAAATAATACTTAATACAGCACTAAAACATATTTCTCGTACCAAAAGTGAATCTGTAATCTGAATCTGTAATACCATAACCAAAATCGGCACGTAGATCCAGATTCACAAACGCTCTTATTTTCCAACGCAAGCCAACACCCACACCTAAATGCAATGGCTTATGAAGCACATCACTCAACCTATCATATGTATTACCAATATCCACAAATCCAACATAGCGAATTATCGGGTAATCATCATGTGGAAACATATACTCCACATTGGTTAGCAACATCGTGTTACCACTAAATCTATCATTCTCATAGCCACGTAAGTCACTCCGGCTACCAAGGGTAAACGCAGATGCACCTAAAATATTATTATTGGAATGACCTAATATAGTCTGCACATTTAAGTTTGATAGCGGATAACTATGAAATCTATAATAGCTCTTATAATAAAGATAATGCCTTACAAAAAAATCATCGCTGCCAATATTCTCATGTGACCAATCAAGCTTATAACCATAGGACTTCCCACCCCGATTATATTCATAATCACTTATACTTACATAGCCTGTTTCAATGCCCATAATAACAGCATCAATTTCATCTGATAGCTCATCACCTACTATTACTTCATTTTCTCTATACTGGTACGTAACGACCCCTCCCATAAACCAGCCTCGATTTCTTCCTTGACTATTTATCCAGCGAGAAAGGGACAAACTATATATTTCATCTTGTCTATTAATCAAGTCCTCTGTCTCATCAACCCAATTACTTTCCTCTATATGCATACCAAGACTATAAGAACTATCATTTACATTCGGATAAAAATAACGAAATCGATTACGCCTCTCTTTTATATTCTCAGTAACACCCCTGTTTTGAAATAACACGCGCATTTTATGATTAATACCAAACACATTATCCCAACGCAGCTGAATACCGTAATACACTTCATCATCATCTATTTTCAAACGCGGAAGCACTAGCATGTAATATTTCTCTTCGACAACAAAAATCACATTAACTAAATTGCTATCACCACTTTCTATTCCGAAATCACTGTCTTCCAGATAAAATGTGGCCACTTTAAATAGACCTAAATCCATTATCGCTTGCCTGGACTTTTCTATTAAAGCGTTATCTACGACATCGCCTTCTTTTATATAGATTTCTCTATTAAGAAGTGTCGCTTGAGTAACGTCATTACCTACATAACGAATTTCATTAATAATAGCTGCTGCTGGAGACAGACTCCAACAGCACATTATTAACCCAATCAGGTATTTAATTTCTTGCATAATCTCTTTGATATGGCATCACCCCATTGGTGCAGTCCTAATCCCAACAACACAAACAGAGTACCGGCATAAATATTTGCACTAATAGATTCACCGTTAAACATATAACCAATCCATAATGCCACAACAGGCGTAATCAATGTAATTAGTGCCACCGTCGATGTAGCAAGATGCCTTAATAAATAATAAAAACAAACAAAACCTATTACTGAACCCACAACACCCAAATAAATTATTGACCACATTGCTTTAACTGGAATATATTCCGGAAACGGTGGCGCGTATATGATGTAAGTTATCATAAATAATGGCATTGAAAATAACAAACCACCAGCAACCAAAGTGAGAGGAGGCATATCAATTTTAATGCTCTTCACCCACACCACACTAATTGCATGTAATACAACCGCTAATAGAACAGCAAATACGCCATATATATAACCATCTAATGTTTGACTATCTTCAAAGAAAATAAAGAGCAACCCTACAACACCAGCCATTGCGCCAAACAATTTAACAGGACTGAAGCTTTGCTCATGGATAAATCTCCACGCCAAATACCCTGTGATAATAGGTGATAGACCAAAAATAACTGACACCAATCCAGAAGAAATATATTGCGCGCCCCAGTAAACCGGCAGCATACCACCATACAGCGCAAGTGCTGACGCCGTATAGGCTTTACATGCTATTTTATTCACGGGGAATTTTCTATAGTAAACAAGCACTAACAACATCGACACTATCGCACCTAGCGCCATCCTTAAAGACACGCCAAATAAATGACCTACACCTTCGCTACTCCACTTTATAGTAATTGGCGTTGTCGACCAAATCACCACAACTAAACTATAAGCGATTACTATTAGCCATTTCGGTGTCGAATTTAAATCTTGATTTACCACCTGCTTTTCCCTAGATATATCTAACTAATTATATAAAATCTTGCATAACGAAAAAGGCCACAGATATTAATACCTGTGGCCTTTTGTCTTGAATTATTTATTAATTCTAAATTTACAAATTACGCTCACAGTAATATTCCGCACACCATAGTCGGCGCAGTAAGGCGGGAATTCGTTTGACTGTGTAATTTGTAATCATGGCAAATAGATTGTGTTAAATAGCATTTCATGTCAAGAGATATTTACTCACAAAAGATGCAGTGGAAAACTTATCTAATTCACAGATGATATCAGCGCTCAGTAGTTTTAGATCCTCCATAAATTTTCCACTGATGACAGTTATTTTCATCAATTCTAAAATTATCTATTCACTACCACCAAGTCACTTACATCAATGACCAAAAGACATGTGAGCTGCATTAATAGGTTTTAGAATGGAGATCAATTTAGGCGACACTCCAGCAAAACTTACTGTATCGCTAATTTTACATCCTATGCTATGATCTGCTTTCTATAATAATTATTGGCAATGGCTATGGATAAGCTGAAGAACAGTGAATTTATACAATCTATAATTCGTCTATGTATTGGCACTCTCACTTTCTTCTACATTTCTGCCGGTATTAAAAGTGGTTATTTCAATGTTTTACATGAAGCACTTGAAACATTCACCGCTATATTTTTCAGTATAAGTTTTCTCATCCTTATTAGTATATTCTGGAAAGCCGAGTCAACCCTCCGCCGTTATAGCGCGTTAGTATTTGACATAGCTTGCACCACATTATCATCTTATTTAACCGGCGGCATAAATAGTGTATATGTGCTGGTTTACTTATGGATTTACATTGGATACGGCACTCGTTATGGCATACATTTTTTAGGTGCCGCTGTTGTTCTAACACTCATTGGTTACAACCTGCTTTTACTCACTGAGAATGCCTGGCACTTACTCACTCTAGAGGCCATCGCCTTTCTACTACTTATTATTGCACTGCCTGCTTACTTATACTCCCTGCAAAAACGCCTTATGCAGAGCGCTGATACGGCTACTCAAGCAAATAATGCAATGACAGAATTTCTATCCAATATGACTCACCAGATACGCACACCTATTGGTGGCATCGTAGGTATGGTCAATCTATTAAACAAAACAAAACTTGACCATCAACAAAAACAATATTTGCAAGCACTTAGTCAATCGAGCCATGCTCTACAGGATATTATCGATGATGTAATTGATTTTTCCAGCATAGAAAAAGGTAATGTTTCATTTAATCAGTCCCATACAAGCCCTCGCTTACTTATTGATAGTTTAATTCATAGCCTGGCACCACTCAGCTACGAGCGAGATATTGAGCTTTCTTGTTACATCGATAAATCCATTCCTGATGAAGTAAATTTAGATTCTCAACGATTTCGTCAACTGCTTTCAAACTTAATTCGCTATGCCATTGAACACAGTAGCCGGCATGATATATACGTTAGCGCATATTCTAGTGACCCGGGATTTAACAACCAGGTTCATAGTTGTATCGAAATTCAGTTCTCGCAAGATTTAAAGATGAATCATCTAACATCAAATCAGATACCAGAAACAAATGATGCCCTGCCATTGCGGATAAGCTACCAACTAACTAGATTAATGGATGGTTTATTTGAAATTCACTACACAAACAAAACAGACATTAGATTTAACTTACGCTTTAACTGGGAACAATTAAATCCAAACAAGAATCAAGATTTACACTTAGCAGGAAAACGAGTTTTAATTTTTGAGCCCAATGAGAATAACAAAACAGTCCTGGAGAAATACTGTAAACAGCTAGGCATGGAAGTTTATGCTACAACGAGCCACGACAATCTAATAGCACATATTATTTGGAGTCAGCAAAAAAACAGGGCCTTCGATGTTCTTATTTTAGGCGAAGATCGGAAGCACCGTAGTTGTTACGAACTTGCTTTACGCATTCGCGGAGAGGCACATAACAACACTCCTATTTTGTATGCATCCTATTTACATAATATTGAACAGATAGAAATAGAAAAATCACCTGCGGTAGAAGAAAATATCATTAAGCCTATTTCTCTAAATAATCTGAAAAAATCGCTTCACAATATACTTAATCAGCAGTCCCCGGCCATTATTAGCCCTACACAACGCAGCATGAATATCCTCATTGCGGAAGACAATGAAGTTAATGCCAGCGTTATCTATAGCCATCTCACCGATCTAGGCCATAACGTAGATATTGCAACAGACGGCAATACTGCTCTATACGCTATGCATAAACACCCCTATGACCTAGTATTTATGGATATAAGCATGCCAAATATGGACGGGCTGGAAACCACTCGCCAATGGCGCAAACTAGAGAAAAAAAATGCTCACCTGCCCATTATTGCAATAACGGCTAAGGCCACAGAAGAAGACCGTAAACACTGTTTTTCTGTCGGCATGGATGATTTTATGGCAAAGCCAGTGCAAGAAAACCAGCTGATAGACATCATACAAAAGTTCAATAGCTAGATATTTTTCCCGCTAAATTTATTCACCTATAAAACTGGGGAGTTTTTCATCCACTTTTGTGGCATTATCCCTTCCTTTAGATAGTCTGGCCTGTCTACGCGTCCGACTAATCGCCCCCAGAATTTATACTCAGGATTACGTTATGAGCATTACATCATTTCAACCACCAGTACGTACACTTATGGGCCCTGGCCCTTCAGACGTACATCCACGCATTCTTAGCGCACTAGCACGCCCAACAATCGGTCACCTGGATCCCGCATTTGTCGGTATGATGGACGAAGTAAAAGCCTTACTTCAATATGCATTTCAAACCAAAAACCAACTGACTATTGCTGTATCTGCTCCAGGTTCAGCAGGCATGGAAGCGTGCTTTGCCAACCTAGTGGAAGCTGGAGACAAAGTCATCATCTGTCAAAACGGCGTATTCGGTGGCCGCATGAAAGAAAATGTAACGCGCATGGGCGGTACAGCGATAATGGTTGAAGACGAATGGGGCAGCGCAGTTGACTGTGGCAAAGCGGAAGAAGCACTTAAAGCTAACCCAGATGCAAAAATTCTGGCCTTTGTTCATGCAGAAACTTCAACAGGTGCCGTATCAGACGCTAAGACATTATGTGAATTAGCACGTAAATACGACTGCCTGACTATCGTAGATGCAGTTACATCACTTGGTGGTTCAGAGCTACGTGTAGACGACTGGGGTATTGATGCAATTTACTCAGGCACACAAAAATGTATGTCTTGCACTCCGGGTATTTCACCTGTGAGCTTCAGCGAAAAAGCGACTGAAGTTATCAAAAACCGTAAAACACCGGTACAAAGCTGGTTCCTAGATATGAACCTGGTAATGGGTTATTGGGGTGGCAACGCAAAGCGCGCATACCACCACACCGCGCCAGTTAATGCAATGTACTCACTGCACGAAGCATTAGTAATGCTACAGGACGAAGGTCTGGAAAATGCGTGGAAACGTCATGCTGACAACCACCTAGCACTACGCGCTGGTTTAGAAGCAATGGGCTTAACGTTCGTAGTAAACGAAGCAGATCGCCTTCCACAACTTAATACTGTGACTATTCCAGAAGGTGTAGATGACGCTGAAGTACGCGGTATTTTACTGAATGAGTTCAATCTGGAAATCGGTGCAGGTCTTGGCGCGCTAGCTGGCAAAGTATGGCGCATTGGCCTAATGGGTCACAGTAGCCGTGCTGAAAACATCATGTTGTGTTTAGCTGCACTTGAAGCCGCATTAGGTGACAAATGCAACCAAGGCGTTGCTATTGCAGCAGCGCAGGCAGTACTAACTAAATAATAGCCTACTACTCGTTTGTGGTTACGCATAAGTATGCGTAACCACAAATTTACAATCGAATTTTCAACCGTATCACTTCACTCTATATTGCTCACCCTCTTCAGCCAGTTTTAACCACTTCAAAAACTCAGCGACACCACTTTCACCTTCATTAGGTGCCCACGATGCAAAATCACTTTGATCTGTTGGTGTAAACGGCCCCTCTTTGACCTCTAGTAAAATCACATCATCGCTAACCGGGTATAGCGTATGCCAGGTATTCGGCTCTAGCTCAATTCCACGCAATGCCTCTCCCTCACCTAAGGTTTGCTTTTCTAAAATTTTACCGTCTTCATTAAAAATAACTATGGCGACTTGGCCTCTTAAGGGCAACATCAATTCCCATTTATTAGATTTAGGGTGGTGATGGGGGCAAACATATGTTCCTTTTTTTAAAGCAATACATAAGCGCTGAACTGGCTCATCTAATTCACTATGCAAATTAAAGTGACTGCGTTTTCTGGGGCTCTCATCTGCCTTGATTAATAATTGCTCAAAAAATGCATTGTCTAACTTTAAATTCATAGCAGCCCTATATTATTCGATAACACTTAAACATTAACTGAAGCATATTGTACACTTCATCCTATCGGCAAAACAGAATATGCTACAGCTACGATTATCATTGATCACTTAGGTATAATATCCACATGAAAACATATCTCGTAGGCGGTGCAGTCCGCGATCAATTATTAAATTACCCTGTCAAAGAAAGAGACTGGGTCGTTGTCGGTGCCACAGTCGAACAAATGCTGGAGCTAGGCTATCAACAGGTAGGTAAAGACTTCCCGGTTTTTTTACACCCCAAAACCAAAGACGAACACGCATTAGCAAGAACCGAGCGAAACGTTGCACTCGGATATAAAGGTTTTGAAGTGCACGCCTCACCAGATGTCACTCTAGAAGAAGATTTAATTCGTCGCGATCTCACCATCAATGCCATCGCAGAAGATGAAGACGGTAATCTTTACGACCCCTACAATGGCCAGGCTGATTTAAAAAACAAGTTACTGCGTCATGTTTCTCCCGCGTTTAGTGAAGACCCGGTACGCGTATTGCGTGTCGCGAGATTTGCCGCACGCTATGCACATTTGGGTTTTAGCGTCGCCAAAGAAACCAACGAATTAATGCGCAGCATGGTAGCAAGTGGTGAAGTAGATTCACTAGTTGCCGAACGCGTCTGGCAAGAATTTCACAAGGCTCTTGGTGAGCGTAATCCAGAAGTATTTATTCAGGTGCTGCAAAACTGCGACGCACTAAAAATAATTTTACCCGAAATAGATGCGCTGTTTGGTGTACCTCAACCTATCGAACATCACCCTGAAATAGATACCGGCATCCACACCTTAATGGTGTTACAACAGGCGACTCTTTTAAGCGAGGAGCCCATCACTCGCTTCGCGGCCTTATGCCATGATTTGGGCAAAGCCCTTACACCAAAAGATAAATGGCCAAGCCATCACGGACATGAGGCCGGTGGTATAAAACCCATTAGACAATTATGTAAACGCCTGCGTGTACCCAAAAATTTTCAGGAACTTGCCTGTATTACAGCGGAGTTTCATTTGCATGTACACCGCGCATTCGAAATTAAAAATTCGACATTATTACGTACCATAGAAAAACTAGACGGTCTAAGAAAGCCCGAACGCTACGAACAATTTTTAATCGCATGCCTTGCTGACAGTCGCGGACGTACCGGCTATGAAAACAATGATTACCCTCAGGCAGATCGTTTTCGTGAAGCCCTAGGCATTATTAAAAATCTAGATATTCAAGCCTTTAAAGATGCTGGCCTACAGGGAAAAGAGATGGCAGAAGCCATTCATACAGCGAGACAATCTGCCTTAGATAAGCAGCTATCATCTGTAGAACCTAATTAATTTTTATTTACTTATCTATAAATACTTTCGCCAATGACCTAATGTCAATTATTTTACTAAATTACGGATTTCAGCTAAAAGCATGCTGACGTGACGACAATATGAAGCTATTCATATTTAATTACGATTGGTTAAATTGGCTAGCAACAAACTTAGCTATGACTTGCCGAAAATTATTTCTACTTAGGGACAAAATCACACGGACATGATTTTGAGGAGTGATATGCCAGAGATGGCTTTCATAGAAGTAAGACGCCATCAGGCGAAATTTAGACATTCAGCCAGTGACTACGTTGTGCGCCCGAATTACACACCTCGAATTTATCGACACTAATAGCATGACCCTCCTACGCAATTTAGTTGAACTAAAGCCGGGGGGATACCGAGCTAGTAAATAGTGATTTCGATATTCTGATATTTAATCACAACTAAAACATATACTAAATAACCCGAACTCGAAAATCGGTGCTAATATCAAACGATAGGAGCGCATAAGATGACTGAACATAGACACACCCATCGAGTAAATTTTGACACACAAGTTGAATTTGAAACCATTGATTTCAACTATACGTGTGAACTTGTAGATATCTCCGTACAAGGCGCTTTAATCGCCATCGGCTCTGCGGCTACTCCTGATACGGGCACGCAATGTAAAATCACCATCAAGCTGGATGAAAGTGAAGAAAGCAAAATCATTATGGTAGGGCATATCGCTCGGAAGATGAAAAATGGTGTAGGCATCCACTGCGACTCTATCGATGTTGATAGTATGACGCACCTTCGCCGGCTTGTAGAATATAACCTGGGAGACGTTGAACTAGTTAATCGTGATTTCGATACATTAATACACGACCATCATTAGGCAAGCAATTTACTTTCGAACCAGAAGAGTAATTTAGGGAAGGGTGTCACAACAAGAGACCACGCCAACAACACACCTAATGTATTAGCAAGCATATCATTAACTTCAAAATACCTGTCTCCACCGAAGTACTGTAAGAACTCTATAGTAACCCCCATTGCGACAAAAACTGCTGCTAGAACATAGCGCGTTTTTTGCTGATGATAAATTTGTATAAACCAGCCCATTAAGCCAAAATAAGCAGTCGTATGCAAAACCTTATCCTGCCACTCAAAGCCCATATCAACATTTATTGGATCGCTTATTAACGAAGAATAAACGACAAATACAACCATACTCAATCCGATGACTACCCATAGGTTTTTGAACTTCAATATTCTATTTTCATATCCAAGCATAATTTTTTCTGACAACGTATTTAAAATAAGCCAAGTATACCTTGTTGGTCTTTATATTCACTTAGAACTTCCACAATTTCTGTATAGTCAGCGGCCTTTGCAACCGATAGAGCTCTTTCTCTCTTCTTATTTTTAATGCCTATATCTACTTCTGTTTTCAATAGACTCTTTACAACCTGCAAATGATTGTTTATCACCGCTCTTAACAATGCCGTATCGCCCAATTTATTTTTTACATTAACATCCACACCAGCCTTCACCAGCGTATCCACTACCGCACTCCGCCCTGCATCTGCCGCTAAAATTAACGCGGTATTACCCACTTTATTTTGTATATTAATCCGTGCTCCCACAGAAATTAATTCATTAACCACCTCTGGGCTTCCCATTCTTGCCGCCTGATGAAAGACAGTAAGCCCGTGTTGATCCTGCGCGTTTATTTCTATTCCAGAAACCAACAATGCCCGCAATATTTTTTTATCACTTTGACTCACCGCATACCATAAAGCGTTTCTTTGCTCTTTATTTCGCAAGGATAAATTACATTTATTCGCTAATAAAATTCTCACTAAATTCTCATTCGAACTTTCTATTGCCAGCATTAAAGGAGTTTCTTTATTATCGTTCTGCCTGTTAATATTAATATAGTATTCAATTAACAACTTCCCAATAGCTGATTTCTTCACAGAAGCAGCCAGATGCAAAGCACTATCACCCTGTTTTGTAACTGCATTAGCATTAGCTTTACTTTCAAGTAATATTTTTACAATCTCATCTTGACCAAGCTCAGATGCCCAAAGTAAAGCCGTCCTCCCTGACTTATGTGCCAACTCTGTATTCGCACCCGCCTTGAGCAGTGACTTGACAATTTGTACATCACCTTTGATCACGGCACGCGATAATGCGCTATGATTCTCATCATCTTGTTTGTTAATTAAAACAGGATTATTCTTCAATAATTTATTTACTAGTGCTGACTGACCCAACCAGGCCGCAATCATCAATTCGCTCCAGCCTTTGTATGCCTGATTACCCTTTCCATCTGCAGAACGCATTGATTTAATTTGTTCAACACTCGTCATATTTTTATTGTTTTTAGGAGTGGTTTTTACAGCTAATTTTGAGCCATATTTTTTTAACTGATTAACAATTTCTGTATAGCCATGTTGATTTGCCAAATCAATTGCCTTTTTACCACTTATATTTTTTACATCTACTTTTGCTTTATTTTTTAACAACAAATTAACCGATTGCTTATTGCCAATACCTGAGCTGAGCATCAATGGTGTATTACCTAATTTATCCGTAACGTTAATCTTGGCTCTTGACTGTACCAAACGCTTTATAATATTTGCATTACCCAGCCCCGAAGAAATCAACAGGGCAGTATCGCCATATCGATCTTTATGATCTATTTTTACAGGATGTTTCAACAACATTTCAACAACCTTACTATCAGATTGCTCGGCAGCAAAAATCAATGGCGTTTTGCCGTATTTATTACTTTTATCTAAGTTGATTTTTTTACTCAATAAACTAGCTATTAATCTATAGTCTTTTTTTATAATTGCTCTTTCCAACAAAACATGAGGATCACCAACGTTATTTACCGGTTCACTTTCAGACAACTTTCTAAGTTTCATTCCCCCACGAGCATCTCCTTTTTTTTCCGCTTGTGAATACCAGTATCTCGCTTTATCAATATCTCCTTCTTCCTCATATATACCCGCTAAATTAAATTGCGCCTTAACGAATCCATTGCGTGCAGACTTTGTATACCAATATGTCGCCGACTTTAGGTTTTTATTAACCCCTTTTCCAGACTTATACATCGACGCCAGTCGATACTGTGCCTCTGCATTATTCTTTTTTGCTAATTTTGAATATATTGAAAATGCTTTGTTATAATCACGCAAACTAATTGCACGCTTAGCATCATGTAACCCATCTGCATATAAAATTGGCACACAAGAAAATGCTAATACGAGAATTAAAATCACTCTATTAAGTAAACTCATGAGATTTATTTTATCTGGATCAGATTTATGCAGTGCCATACTTCGTTTCTATTTCTATGCCTACCTGCTTTAAAAATGGCGTGGGTAATATCCCACCTGCATTTACGATAACTATATCGTTAGGTATTTCAATAATTTCATCTTGTTGTTTCAACTTCACGGTCTTCTCTGTAATCTCACTGACTGTTGATTTGAAAAGCACATGCATGGAACCGTTCGCCACCGCTTGATCCACTTTTGCTCTATTTTTCTCTTTCGCTCTAGAAAAAGCTTCACTACGATACGACAAAGTCACGGTACTGCCTTGTTCTTCTGCGATACTAATTGCTGCTTCAAGCGCACTATCACCACCACCCACTATAAGCACATGCATATTACGATACTGCTCGGGGTCTATTAATCTATACACAACCTTCGACTGTTCTTCACCAGGCACGCCTAGTTTTCTTGGTGTACCTCTACGTCCAATACTCAACAAAACTGTTTTTGCTTTATAACTTGCGTCATCGGTCACTACTTCAAAAAAACCTTCACCCTGCACAATGTCTTTTACATTCTGCTGATAGTTAATAACAACCTTATGATCTGTCTCTATCTTTTGCCAAAATGCCAATAGTTTTTCTTTACTGGTTTCTGTAAATTTCATTTTTCCAGCTATTGGCAATTCAACCGGTGCCGTCATCACCAATTTACCTCGCGGAAAATTAAACACTGTACCGCCTAAAGATTCTTGCTCTAAGGTCACATGTTTTAATTTTTTTTCCATGGCCGATAATGTTGCTGCAAATCCTGCTGGGCCAGCCCCAATAATAACCACATCAAGAATATCATCCGTTTGATTACTCTTGTTGATTAGGCGCTTATTTTTCACAATCGCATCCATTGCCTGTACGCCTTGCGTAACAGCATTACGAATAAGCCCCATCCCGCCAAGCTCCCCAGCTATATACATACCCGGTACATTGGTTTCAAAGTCGGCAGATACATTCGGTATATCGACACCACGACGTTCAGACCCAAATACCAGCGTTATTGCATCAAATGGACAGGCTACCTTGCAGGCGCCGTGTCCGATACATGAAGTCGGGTTTATCAATGCCGCTTTACCCGCAATAATACCTAACACCTGCTTTTCCCTTTCTGGGCAGGCATTTACGCAGGCACCACAGCCCTTACAGATATTGGGGTCTATAACAGGGTGAATGGATGCGGGCTCAGTGAGACCTATTTTCTGATTTTCCTGAAGAATTCCCAGACTCACGCGTTGCTTCTTGCGCTTATTCACAGTAAACAGGCCATAAATCACCAACAAGGGTAAGCCATACACAATTAATATAACAAAATCATCCACTTATAATTATCTCTTTTGATTTATGACGACGGTATTTAATCCATTTGGTACTTGCTGAAGGCATATTTTTGCTGCCCCTTTCACAGTTACTTCACTCACTTCTGACATCATCCCATAAATATTGTATTATTTGTGGGACTAAATTCCCAATTTTAGTTTTACCTAATATTTAATCCCGTGTATTGGCAGACATTATGGAAAACCTTAGCTCCACTGAAAACTCAAACTCAGTCTCTCTTACACGTATAGAGCAACTCCTTAAGTTAGATCTCTCTACTTATAGCAAGACGATATATAATTTCTTAAGCCTGCTATTTATCATCTCACTCATTTTTGCCGGCTTTTTGCTCCGGGAAGAAGAGTTACTAACTGCTGAAAGCGGCTTGGGATATTGGCTTGGCATTATTGGTGGTAGCCTTATGCTGCTACTTATTATTTACCCCATCCGCAAAAAAATGAAGAATGCGCGCTATATTGGCTCCGTCAGATTCTGGTTTAAAACCCATATGCTGTTCGGCGTTGCTGGGCCAATGGCGATTCTTTACCACTCAAATTTCAGTACAGGATCTTTCAATAGCACCATCGCATTAATCTGTATGATTATTGTTGCTTCCAGTGGTTTTATTGGCCGCTATTTTTATTCAAAAATTCATTTCGGCTTATATGGGCAAAAGGCATCTCTTGCAGAGCTTATTAAAAATATTGAAGATGAAAAAGGTAAACTACAAGTCATTTATAATATTACACCAGAACTTAAAGAAGAATTTTCACGATTTGAAAACACATTAGAAACATCTTTCACATTAGGTGAAAGTATTAAACGTTATTTCATTATTGGCACAAAAATACGCATTAAGAGTATTTTTCTACCATTTAAACTCAAAAAAATAGTTCTTGCACATGCCGAAAAATATCAATGGACGCCACTCCATACAAAGCGTTATTTAAAAACCCTTAATCGTTATGTTCATCATTATCTCAATACAAGCATTAAGGTTTGTCAGTTTTCCATGTATGAACGACTCTTTGCACTGTGGCATACATTTCATCTCCCGCTTTTTATAATGATGTTAATAACAGGAATAATACACGTCGTCGCTGTACATATGTATTAATAAGCTATTGCTAAAAATGATCACTCGAAACAACTTTTACGCTATGTTAGTTAAATTAGTATTTTTATCGCTTATGTTTACTGCACAAGTATCACAGGCATCTAGCTTCGAATCGCTAATGATGCCCGGTAAACTCGTAGACGGACATAAAAAATACGAAGATGACTGCTCAAATTGTCATTCTAATTTTTCTAAACAAAGCCAAAGCAATCTATGTATAGATTGTCATGAAGATATTGCTAAAGACGTTAAAGGTAAACGAGGATTTCACGGCAAGAATATTTTAGCCCTTAAGCAGGAATGCAAACAGTGCCACACTGATCACAAGGGGCGTGGCGCCAACATCATCCCATTAGACAAACAAACATTTAATCATCAACACACAGATTTCGAACTAAGCGGTAAGCACAAACAACTTAGCTGCAATTCGTGTCACCTTGATAACAAGAAATACCGTGAAGCAAAATCAACTTGTTATAGCTGCCATAAAGACGATGACCCGCACAATGAAAAACTTGGCAAAAAATGCCAAAGCTGTCATAACGAATCATCGTGGAAAAAACTTTCTTTTGATCACTCAAAAACTGACTTCCCACTTAAAGGCAAACACAAGAATACGCTCTGCATTAGCTGCCACCCAGATAATCGCCATAAGAAAACACCCAAGCAATGTTATTCATGCCATGCATTAGATGATGCACACAACACACGCTATGGTAAAAAATGCGCGACATGCCATAGTGAAAAAGATTGGACGAAAGCACGCTTCGATCATGACAAAAAAACCAAGTACCCGCTTAAAGGCAAGCACAAAAAAGTGCAGTGCGACTCCTGCCATACAGGCAATACAAATATCTACAAAAAGAAACCTAAAAAAACTTGCGTTTCATGTCATCAATCTGATGATACGCATAACGGACGCAACGGTAAAAAATGTCAAAGCTGTCATACCACTACTAGCTGGCGTAAGAATAAATTTTCACACAATCGAGATACCAAGTTTGCACTAAAAGGTCGACATGCAAAATTGAGCTGCAACACCTGCCATCAAGGTGACCTACATAAAAATAAACTAAAGAGGGATTGTCTCAGCTGTCATAAGGTAGATGATGTACACAAAGGCCAGGAAGGTAAACAATGTAACAACTGCCATACTGATACTAGCTGGCGCTCAAATATTAAGTTTAATCACGACATAACGCTGTTCCCACTTATTGGCCAACACGCCATCGCTTCGTGTGATGAATGCCACAGTAGCCAACAGTTTAAGGACGCTAGCCCTGCCTGTTACACATGCCATAAAATAGATGATAAGCATGAAAAAACACTTGGCCCAAACTGCCATCAATGCCACAACCCAAATAGCTGGAGTTCATGGTTGTTCGACCACAATAAACAAACGAACTTCACTCTTAAAGACTCACATAAAAATTTGCAATGCAGCGCCTGTCACACTGAGCCAACTAATTCAGACGTCAATGAATCATCAACCTGTGCGACCTGCCATTTTCAGGATGACAAGCACCGCGGCGGGTTTGGCAAGAACTGCGAGCAGTGTCACAACGCCGATAAATTCTCCGACCTGACATTATAAAAATGGGATATTATTCCCATTTTTATAATATGGGTTTATAGTATGCTCATTACCCTCCGCCACCAACCGCAAGCTAAATAGCGAAATAGACATGGAAAACTACAGTTATTTCAATAAGATAACTACTATCTTATATTCAATAATGATCAGCTCACTACTGCTTGTTAGCCAAACCGTGCATGCCGAAACATCATTCGATCACTTTGATACCGGCTTCCCACTGACTGGCTCACACCGTACAGTTGAATGCGAAAGCTGCCACCAATACGGTGTATTTAAGGGCGTTTCATCTAACTGTAATTCATGTCACTCAAGCGCATCCCGTGTCAGTGCATCCGCTAAATCAAACAACCATATTCAAAGCTCCAGCAATTGCGAAGCCTGCCACCTACCCGTTAGCTGGACAACCGTTAACCGTGTTGATCACAGCGAAGTACAGGGCAGCTGTAACAGTTGTCATAATGGAAATATCTCCATTGGAAAATCCCCGACTCACTTTACAACGCATGATCGATGCGAGAGCTGCCATTCAACGGTTACCTGGAACGGCGCAAAAATGGACCACTCCAACATTACGGCTAGCTGCAACAGTTGTCACAATGGCTCAATTGCAACGGGCAAAAGCCCAATCCACGTTAGCTCAACAGAGCAATGTGATAGCTGCCATTTAACTTCCGCCTGGTCTCCCGTAAGCCGGGTCGATCACACTCAAGTAATGGGCAGTTGCTCCAGTTGTCATAACGGAAATATTGCCAGCGGTAAATCTGTAACGCATATTCCAACAGTAGAGCAGTGCGACAGCTGTCATACCTCTGCGACATGGTCAGGTGCAAGAGTCGATCACTCCACCATTACCGCTACATGCGTAAGTTGCCACAATAACTCCATCGCTGATGGAAAAAGCTCACTGCACATACTTACCAACAACGCCTGCGAATTGTGTCACCGCACATCGGCGTGGTCACCTGTTGCGACTGTTGACCATGCAGCCGTTACCGGAAGTTGCGCAAATTGCCACAATGGCGTTATTACAGACGGTAAAAATTTAAGCCACATACAAAGTTCTAATAATTGCGATTCTTGCCACAATAACTCAGTCTGGACCTCAGTTATCCGCGTTGACCATGCCGAGGTGCTTGGAAGTTGCTCAAATTGTCATAATGGTAATATTGCCATAGGAAAACACGCAACTCATTCACCAACTACTTTACAGTGTGACGCTTGCCACAATACGAGCAGTTGGTTAGGTGCACGTATAGATCATACAAATCTTTCAAGTAATTGTTTTAGTTGCCACAACGGAACAACCGCACCGGGTAAGTCAGCAAGCCATATTTTATCTAGCACCTCTTGTGAATCTTGCCATGCCTCAACTAACTGGACACCTGCTACGCGTGTAGATCACAGCCAGGTTAATGGTAGCTGCTCTAGCTGTCATAACGGCTCGACTGCTTTAGGTAAACCCGGCGGGCATTTTATAACATCTCAACAATGCGACACATGCCATAACTCAACCAATAGCTGGGCAAGCACTAGCTTTAGCCATGGCCCTGGAAATTACCCGGGAGATCATCGCGGCAATCCTGGCTGCC
>Ga0316204_10003739_pt1 | contig 29440 bp, 25 predicted proteins | sample 6monrhotite_MG_2_FD_205661 | JGI IMG/M metagenome (GOLD analysis project Ga0316204, IMG submission 205661) | Microbial mat bacterial communities from mineral coupon in-situ incubated in ocean water Damariscotta River, Maine, United States -... | ecosystem: Environmental > Aquatic > Marine >...
CAGAGCACAGGGGGGGAATTTCGACGACGAGGAACGAGGAGACTTGAAAGGGGGGGAAGCGCAGGTTCCCCCCAGCCAGCAACGCTGGTTGGCAGCGGCGAATCCGTCAAAGTGGCCGAAGCCCGGTCTGGAGGACCCGCACTAACCGCCACGATCCATGCGGCAGCCGGACTCACGCTGACCGTCACGATCCATGCGGCAGCCGAGCCCCCAGTGACCTCCACACTCCATGCGGCAGCCCCACCCGTGCCCCCACAGGCCCCCAGACATCAGCGGTTCCGTAGCCCCGAGCGTTCGGTCCGGCGGACCTGGGCCCGGTGGGCATGGGCCCGGTGGGCATGGGCCCGGTGGGCATGGAGCCGGTGGGGATTGGACCGGGCTCGGGTGGGTTCGGGCTGCTGTATGGATCGTGTCGGTCAGCGTGAGCGCGGCTGCCGCATGGATTGTGACGCTCACTGGGAGCGCGGCTGCCGCATGGATTGTGACGCTCACTGGGAGCGCGGCTGCCGCATGGATCGTGGCGGTTAGTGCGGGTCCTCCAGACCGGGCTTCGGCCACTTTGACGGATTCGCGGCTGCCAACCAGCGTTGTCTCTAAAGGGGAACCTGCGCTTCCCCTCTCAGGCAAGTCTCCTCGTTCCTCGTCGTCGCCTTGCCTCCCGGTCTGGAGGACCCCTGTGCAGTGACTCTCGGGTCGTCTGGCATGCCCACTTGGGTTTGCATCCATTGCGAAACCTGGCCGGTTTTACTGGATTTGTCCGGAACAACAACACCTGGGCTCCGTCGAAAACCGTCCACGTGTTCGCAAGGTCTTGCCTCCTGATGTCGCCTTGCGGCGAGGCATCTGACGTCGCAACACCCTCTCCCGTGAGACGCTGGGACGTCGCGTTCCTCAAAGGTACGCCTTCGCAGTTGGCGCGCGCCGTGCGGCGCGTTCTGGTGAAAGGTGGGGACTCATCGAGAGGGTGGGGATGCGGCGCGGGTGGAGCCGCTCTGGAAGAGGAAGAGGGGGACTCAGTGAGAGGACGTCATGATCCGCAAAGGTACGTCTTCGCAGTTGGCGCGCCGTGCGGCGTGTTCAAGCCGCTCGGAGCCGCTCTGGAAGAGGAGAGGAGGGGAAGGTGGGGCTCAGTGGGACCACGTCATGATCCAGGTACGCCTTCGATGTTGGTGCGCGCGATGTGGCGCGGTACGCCGACGGCCCGCTGGTATCAGGGGTCGAAGCGGTAGCCGACACCGTGGATCGTATGCAGGTGCCGGGGCCGCGACGGGTCGCGCTCGATCTTGGCGCGCAGCCGCAGCACCGTGTTGTCCGCTGAGCGGGTCTGCACGCTGGCGCGGTACCCCCACACATCTCGCAAGAGCTCGTCCCGCTCAACCACCTCACCCGGTCGCTGACTCAGGTAGGTGAGCAGCTCAGTCTCCTTGGTGGTCAGGTGCAGCGCCTCACCATCGCGTACGACGCTGCGATGTTCGAGGTCTACCTGGATACCCGAGAGGTCGAGCAGCCCCGCCTTGTCCGGGGAGGTTCCAGTCAAGGAACACCACGGTCGGGGGTGGAGCCACACCTCGGGGCCGCTGAGCGCGCTGCCCAGGGCCAGCCGTCGCTCGGAGGCCTCCTCGGAGTCGACGGTGATTCGCACCCCTGAGCGGCTCTCGACGACGTCCGCGACCTTCTCCCACTCGAAGACCCAGGCGCCATCTCGCGTCGGCGTCAGCACCACCAGGAATGGGGTCTCCTCGGCGAGCACGAGCTGCGGGTGAGGGATGCTCAGGTCCGCCAGCTCCGCGGCCTTGAGCTTGCGGCCGGCCCAGGCCGACTGGACCCGCTCGGAGTGCGTCGCCGCCTCGTCCGCTGTCGCGCGCTCGTCCGTCGGCGCCTCGACGTCGGGCTCGGGCTCGATGTCCGCGCGGTAGGGGTAGGTGCGTGGAACCTCGACCCGTCTCGCGATTCCGCTGCGGAACACCGGCTTGAAGCGCCACAGCAGCGCGCCCTCGATCAGCTCCGAGTGGAACCGGGCGTCGCAGACATCGACCCGGGCTGAGGGCACCCTGCCCACCTCGTCGACGGTGAACCAGACCGTGCAGTACCCCTCCATGCCAGCCGCCCGAGCCGCCGCGGGGTAGCGCATGGGGTGCTCCTCGAGCACAGTCAGATCCTTGAAGCGGAGGCCGTAGTCCCCGGTCCTTTGGAGCCTGGGGTGGGGGAGCGGGTGGCGATTGGGCTCCCCGATGTGTCGCGATTTGGCCACCAACTCCGCGCCGTACTGTTCGTAGATGGGGCCGGGGTTGTTGTAGTTCAGCTCGATGAGGATTCGCATCAGCTCGCGGCTGAGCGCGGCCTCGGCCCGGTTGGCGGCCCAGCGCTGGCTCTGGGCGGTGGTGTCCGCCGAGAGGAGGGAGAGCTGCACGCCGCCCCAGGCGGCGACGGAGATGAGCGCGGTGAGCGCGGCGATCAAGAGGTGTCGGGTGTTCAGGGCACCTCCGGGGAGGTGCGTATGTCGACCTGCAGCGGCAGCGGCGGTAGCAGCGCCATGAAGTCGGCGTCGATGCGAGTCAGCGCGTAGGGGGACGGGCAGCTCAGCAGCGCGTCCAGGGTCGCTTTGGCCTCCTCGGACAGCGCGGCGTTCTCGCCCGGGGGCGCGCCGTTGATGAACCGGGCGTCGTCGTCAGCGTGGATGACGAACTCCGAGCCACGACGAGGTGGTGTCGTCTCCCGCGAGCGTCCACCGAGACCTGGAAGCTCAGGACGTCGTCGCCGACCGCGCAGGCGAGGAGGTCATCCGCGTACTCGATGAGCATCGGATGCTCCAGCCCCCAGCGGTCGAAGTCGAAGAAGCGACCGCTGGTGTAGCTCTCCATGTACTGCGAGCGGTAGTGGTCGCGTTCGACCATCACCGCCGCCTGAGCGGCGAGCACATCCTCCAGCTCCCGGGGGCGGTCTATGCTCACGGCGAGGCACAGGTTGGTCACCAGGAGGGCGGACGCGATGACGGCGCCGTCGAGCAGGCGCGGGCGCGGCAGCGAGCGCCGGGCTGGCCTGACGCGGTCCGGGCGCGGAGTGGGGTAGCGGCTGAACATGACTCAGCCGACCTGCCAGAGAACCCGGGTGCGGAGCCACAGGCCCTGCTCGGTGCCCTCGGGCGGGATCACCCGGGAGCGCCGCCAGGCGCTGCGCAGGGTCTTCTCGATCATGTCGACGACCTCGTCGGGGCAGCCCGCCACTGTCAGCTCGCTGAATCGTCCATCCGCATCGTAGCGGATGCCCAGATGGCACTGGAGCATGAGGGTGAAGAGGGCGGCCAGCAGCGGCAGGTAGCGGCGCATCGTTATCTCCTTGGCGCACCCACTGAGATAGTTTCTGGCCTGTCTCGCCCTGCTTCATTGATGTCTCAGAATGCCTCAGCTGCCAGCGGGGCTCAGCCGTCGACGGGGGCTGACTCGATCGGGGTGAGCTCCAGCTGCTCCTCCAGCGCGGTCAGTGAGACGGCGCAGGCATCATCGAAGCTCAGGCGCGCCCGGAAGCTGGGGAAGGCCAGGAACAGCCCGGCCATGACCAGCCCCGCCCCGCCCATGACCGGGTTCTCGCTCAGGCTCAACAACGAGGCGAAGCCCAGCAGCCCGCCGCCGACCGTGAAGAGGATGGAGAACATTCGGGCGTCGGGGTGCGGGGCCAGCGCCAGCTCGATCTCGCTGCCCGTGCCATCCGGGCGGATGGTGCCGCGCAGGATGGGCTGGTACGGGGTGCCCGTGGTGTCCTGGGGGGCCAGCGCGACCTTGAAGCTGGTCGGCTCCACCGCGCCAAACCAGGGGCGCTCCGAGCTCGGCGCGCGCAGCACGCGCACAACAACGCCGCCGCCGCTGAGCTTGCTCACATAGGTGAGGCCTGGATGGGCTCGACGGCCTCGGCGAGAGCATCCAGCAGCTCATCCGGCCGCCGGTCACTGATGTAGAGCGCGGAGGCGCTCATGCGGGAGGCCATGGGAGCGCCGCCGGGCTCAGTGCTTGTGGTCGTGGGAGTGACCGGGCTCGTGAGCGCTGGCGTCACCGCCCATCAGGCGGGTCATGTCCGCGTAGTTCAGCGCCGAGGCGCCCTTCTCCTGGGCGCGCTTCGCCTTCTCGGCCAGGGCGCAGATGCGCCGCTTCTCCAGCGAGCAGAGGCAGTCATCGCTGCCCACGCCGCCGCAGGAGCCCTGGAGCTGGCGGTTGCTCAGGATGACGCCCACCGCCATGGCGACCATGGCGAAGGAGATGAGAGCCAGCGTGAAGATGAAGGTGGTCATGAGGCGCTCCTATTCCCCTGGGTCGGTTTCAACAAGAGGCTTGGAGAATGGAGTGAAGCCGCTGGTCGCGCTGCGTTTCAAGGCGCCCGCCCCGGCGGAGGCGTCGCGGGAGAGGAAGAGCGCGGCCAGCCCCTCGCGCTCGGCGACGGCCAGCCCCTCGTCAGGGCCCAGCACCATCAGCGCCGTGGCCCAGGCGTCAGCCGCGCCGCACTGCTCGTGCAGCACCGTGACCGAAGCCAGCGCGTGCTCCACCGGCGCGCCGGTGCGGGGGTCGATGGTGTGGCTGCGGAGCTTGTCGCCGTCCTTGATGTAGTTGCGGTAGTCGCCGGACGTCGCCATGGACATGCCGACCAGCTCCACCACCTCGAACACGTCGCGCTGCTCCGAGCCGGGGGCCGCGTAGCTCGGCCGCTCCACCGCGATGCGCCAGGGGGCGCCGCCGTCGGCGGTCCCGGTGCGGACCTCGCCGCCGACCTCGACCATGTAGGCGCTGTGTCCGAGCGCCTCCACGGCCAGCGCCACCCGGTCCACCGCGTAGCCCTTGGCGACCGCCGAGAGGTCGACCCGCAGGCCGGCGTCCGGCTTGCTCACCGTACCCGCCTCGACATCGACGGTGAGCTTGTCCTGACCCACCGCCATCAGCAGGGCGTCCAGCTCCGCCTGATCCGGCGGGCCCTGCGGGTCGTCCGGGCCGAAGCCCCAGCGGTTGACCAGCGGCCCCACCGTGACGTCGAAGACGCCGCCGGAGGCGCCGTAGACCGCCTGGGAGATGGCCAGCACCTCCATGGTGGGGGCCGAGAAGGCGAAGGGCGCGTCGGCGGGGCCGTCGTTGAAGCGGGACAGCTCGGAGGTCGCGAGCCAGGTGGACATGGAGCCGTTCACCTCGTCGAGGGCACCCTGGATGGCCTGCGACAGCGCTCCGGCGGCCTCGGGGGCCAGCTCCGGGCCGCGCACCTTCACGGTGAAGTTGGTGCCCATGGTGGGCCCGGTCAGCTCGGTGGTGACGATCTCCCGCGCGTCCGCTGCTGCGTCCGCTGTCGCCTGGGACGCAGAAGCCCCCGCGTCGTTGGACGCGAGGGCTGCCTGGTGATCGCTGTTGCGCTTGAACTGGGTGAAGATGACGACGCCGACGAAGACCGCCGGGAGGGCGAGCCGACGCAGCAGGGCTGAGGTAGTCGTCGGCTCGGCCTGTCCCATCGTCACAATCCCCTGATCAGCCGCCGAAGTCGTCGAGCATGATGCTCTCGGGCTCGACGCCCAGATCAGTCAGCATGTTGATGACCGAGCTGTTCATGATGGGCGGACCGCAGAGGTAGTACTCGCAGTCCTCGGGGGACGGGTGGTCCTTCAGGTACTTCTCGAAGAGGATGTTGTGGATGTACCCGGTGTAGCCCTTCTTGGAGCCCAGCGTCTGCCGCGAGGGGGCCTCGGGGTTCTCCCAGTCGTCCTCGGGCAGCACGTCGGAGAGGGCGATGTGCCAGACGAAGTTGTCGTTCTCGGACTGGATGCCGTCGAAGTCCTCGACGTAGAACGTCTCCCGCCAGGAGCGGGCGCCGTACCAGAAGGAGACCTTGCGCTTGGTGTGCAGGCGCTTGAACTGGTCGAAGATGTGGGCCCGCATGGGCGCCATGCCCGCGCCGCCGCCGACGAAGACCATCTCGTTGTCGGTCTCCCGGGCGAAGAACTCGCCGAAGGGACCGGAGATGAGCACCGGGTCGCCGGGCTTGCGGCTGAAGATGTACGAGCTCATGATGCCCGGAGGCACCGGCAGGTACTTGGGCGGGCCGCCGCGGGGGCCGCTGCGATCCGGGGGCGGGGTGGCGACGCGGATGTTGAGCATGATGATGCCCTCCTCGCCCGGGTAGTTCGCCATGGAGTAGGCGCGGGTGACCGTCTCCTTGACCTCCGAGACGAACTGCCACACCTCGAACTTGTCCCAGTCGCCACGGTACTCATCCTCGACGATCATGTCCTTGAACACGGCCGTGTGAGGGGGGCACTCGATCTGGATGTAGCCGCCGGCCCGGAAGGGCACCGACTCGCCCTCGGGGAGCTGGATCACGAACTCCTTGATGAAGGTCGCCACGTTGTGGTTGGAGCGCACGGTGCACTCCCACTTGCGGACGTCCATCACCTCGGGCTCGAGCTCGATCCGCATGTCTCCCTTGACCTTGACCTGGCAGCTCAGCCGGCAACCCTCGCGGGCCTCGCCGCGGGAGATGTGGGTCTTCTCGGTGGGGAGCAGGGAGCCGCCGCCCTCGTGGACGTGGACCTTGCAGACGCCGCAGGTGCCGCCTCCGCCGCAGGCGGAGGGGATGAAGATCTTCTTGGCGGCCAGGGTGTTCAGCAGGGTGGAGCCCGCTGGGGCGATCATGGGGTTGGATTCATCATCGTTGATGATGATCTTCACGTCCTCGGTGGCCACGAGCTTGGCCTTGGCGGCCATCAGCACCAGCACGAGGGCCAGCACGATGGCGGTGAACATGAAGACGCCGAGTCCTACAATCATCATGATTCAAGACTCCTTTAGAGCTGGATGCCAGCGAAGGCCATGAAGCCGATCGCCATCAAGCCGGTCAGGATGAAGGTGATGCCCAGGCCGCGGAGGCCCGCGGGGACGTTGCTGTACCGCATCTTCTCGCGGAGGGCGGCCAGCGCGACGACGGCCAGGAGCCAGCCGATGCCGCTGCCCACACCGTAGACGACGGACTCGCCGAAGCTGTAGTCCCGCTCGACCATGAAGAGGCTGGCGCCGAGGATGGCGCAGTTCACGGCGATGAGCGGGAGGAAGATGCCGAGGCTGGCGTAGAGGCTGGGCAGGTACTTATCGAGGGTCATCTCGACGATCTGCACCATGGCCGCGATGGTACCGATGAAGCTCAGGAAGGTCAGGAAGCTCAGGTCCACTTCCGCGAAGCTGGGGCTGACCCAGGCCAGCGCGCCCTCGCGGAGGAGGTAGTAGTGGATGAGCTGGTTGAGCGGGCAGGTGATGCTCAACACGAAGACGACGGCGAAGCCGAGGCCGATGGCCGTCTCGACCTTCTTGGAGACCGCGAGGAAGGAGCACATGCCGAGGAAGAAGGCCAGGGCCATGTTCTCGACGAAGATCGCCTTGACGGCGAGGCTAAGCATGGATTCGAGCATCAGTCCGCCTCCACCTGATCAGGCTTCCAGGTCCGCAGCGCCCAGATGAAGAAGCCGATGAGGAAGAAGGCCCCGGGCGCGAGCACCATGAGGCCGTTGGGGTTGTACCAGCCGCCCTCAGTGATGAGCGGCAGCAGCTCGACGCCCATCAGCTTCCCGCTGCCGAGCAGCTCGCGGAAGAAGGCGACGACGATGAGGATGAGGCTGTAGCCGGCGCCGTTGCCGATGGCGTCGAGGAAGCTCATCCCCGGGCCGTTCTGCATGGCGAAGGCCTCAGCGCGGCCCATGACGATGCAGTTGGTGATGATGAGGCCGACGAAGACGCTCAGCTGCTTGCTGACGTCGAAGAGGAAGGCCTGCAGCACCTGGTCGGTGATGATCACCAGCGAGGCGATGATGGTCAGCTGCACCACGATGCGGATGCTGCCGGGGATGCTGTTCCGCAGCAGGCTGATGATGACGTTCGAGCCGACGAGCACCGCCGTCAGCGCCACGCTCATGACGAGCGCCGTCTCCATCTTGGTGGTGACCGCCAGGGCGGAGCACACACCCAGCACCTGCAAGGCGATGGGGTTGTTGTTGAACAGCGGGTCAATCAAGGCCTCGCGCTGCTGCTTGGAGAGTAATCCGGGCTGCGCTGACATCGGTTAGCTCCCCTTGACGCGGTCGAGGAAGGGGCCGAAGGCCTCATCCCCGAGCCAGAACTGGAGGGTCTTGGTGACGCCGTTGCTGGTGAGCGTGGCGCCTGAGAGGCCGTCGACTGCGTGAGGGGCCTCGGAGACGGAGCCCGCCGCGCCCTTGACAACGCGGATGGCGACCTCGCCCTTGTCGTTGAAGATCTTGCGGCCGGGCCACTTGGCCTTCCAGCCCGGGTTGTCGATCTCGCCGCCCAGCCCGGGGGTCTCGGCGTGGGAGTAGAAGATCAGCCCCTTGACCGTGTTGTAGTCCGAGGTCGAGAGGGACACGTAGCCGCGCAGCGTCGACCAGAGGCCGGGGCCGCTGATGGGCAGGATGAGCTGATCGACCCCGCCGGCGTCGTTGGTGACCTCGTAGACCAGGACGTCCTCGGGGAGCCGCTTCACCTTGGCGACGTTCTCCTCGATCTCGTAGCTGGTGGCGGGGTCGGTCGAGAACTTCTTCATGTCGTAGGAGGCGATGTCGACGTCGTCGACGGGCTCGCCCGTCTTCATGTCGATGGACTTCGGCACGATGCGCTCACCGTAGATCGACTGGATCTGCTCGGGGGAGAGCTTCTCGCCCTCCTCCATCAGTCCAGCAACGAGGAGCACCTTCTTCTGCCGATCGAGGAGCTTGTTGGCGTCCTGCCGATCCTTCAGCGCCACGGCGGAGCCGGACACGAAGATGGAGGCGACCACACAGATTGCGGCTGCGAAACCGACGGTGTAGGCGTTGCTAGGCTGCATAGCGGGCGGCCCTCCGCTTGATGTTGGACTGAATGACGAAGTGGTCGAACAGCGGCGCGAACAGGTTCATGAAGAGGATGGAGAGCATCATCCCCTCGGGGTACGCCGGGTTCACGACCCGGACGAGCACCACGACCAGTCCGATGCCGAAGCCGTAGGCCAGCTTCCCCTTCGAGGTGAAGGCGCTGGAGACGGGGTCGGTGGCCATGAAGACCGCGCCGAAGGCCCAGCCGCCCAGGACCATGTGCCACCAGAAGGGCACCGCGAACATGGGGTTGGTCTCGGAGCCGATGCCGTTCAGCAGGAGGGTGGTGGCGATGGTGCCCACCGTCACGCCGAGCACCGTCTGCCAGGCGCCCACGCGGGTGACGAGCAGCACCGTGAGGCCGATGAGGCAGGCCAGCGCGGAGGTCTCACCCATGGAGCCGGGGACGACGCCGATGAAGGCGTCCATCAGGGGCAGGGCGTCCAGGGCGTTGTTCTCGACGGCCGCGCGGGCGAGCCAGGTGGCGCCGCTGTAGCCGTCGGTCGCGGCGGAGTTGGCCGCGGTCCAGACCTTGTCGCCGGAGATCTGCGCCGGGTAGGCGAAGAAGAGGAAGGCCCGTCCGGTGAGCGCCGGGTTGAGCACGTTCATGCCCGTGCCGCCGAACATCTCCTTGCCGACGATGACGCCGAAGGCGATGCCGAGGCCGACCTGCCAGAGGGGGATGGTGGGGGGGCAGATGAGCGGGAAGAGGAACAGGGTGACGAGGAAGCCCTCGTTCACCTCGTGCTTCCGGAGCATCGCCGTGACCATCTCGATGTTGCCACCGATGATGCCGGTGACGGCGAAGACGGGCAGGAAGTAGATGGCCCCGTAGAGCAGGCACTGCACGATGTTGCTGGGGTCGTGGGCGCTGGCGCCCATGATCAGCTGGTAGACCCAGGTGTTCCAGTCGTCCCGCCACACGCCGGCGCCGGCGTCGATGTGGAGGAGGGCCTGGTGGCCCGTGTTCCACATGGCCATCATCACGCACGGCAGCAGCGCGAGCACCACCGTGATCATCATCCGCTTCAGGTCGATGCTGTCGCGGACGTGGGCGCCGGCCTTGGTGACGTGACCCGGGGTGAAGAGGAGGGTGTCGGGGGCCTCGTAGAAGGCCTCGAACTTGTGGAGCTTGCCGCCCTCGTGGAAGAGGGGGGCCGCCTTGTCCAGGGCGTCGCGGATGAACTTCACGTCAGCCCTCCTTTTCGATGGTGTCGAGGTTCCGACGGAGGATGGGGCCGTAGTCGTACTTGCCGGGGCAGACGACGGTGCACAGCGCGAGGTCGTCCTCGGCCAGCTCCAGGACGCCGAGCTGCTCGGCGCGCTCGAGGTCATCGACGGCGATGGCTCGGAGCAGGAAGGTGGGGAGGATGTCCAGCGGGAAGACCCGCTCGTACATGCCGATGGGCACCATGGCGCGCTCGGAGCCGCCGGTGGTGGTGGTGATGTCGAAGCGCTTGCCGCCGCCGAACAGGGCCGACAGGTAGGTCGGCAGCGTCGAGAAGCGGTCCGTGCCGGGCTTCAGCCAGCCCAGGAACTCGCGCTCCCGGCCCTCGGCGAGGGCCGAGACCTGGAGGTCGTAGCGGCCGAGGTAGGCGTAGATGCCCAGGTGCTCGTCGTCGGGCTCGCCGCTCCAGACCTTGCGGCCGTCGAGCACGGAGCCGGAGATGACGCGGTTCTCACCGGCAGCCAGCCCGTCGCCGATGAGCTCGGGGATGTAGGCGCCGACGCGGGTGCGGAGGAGCCGGGGCTTCTTCACCACCGGACCGGCCAGGGAGATGACCCGGGCGACCTCCAGCTTGCCGGTGCGGACGAGGGCGCCGATGTTGGCGACCTCGGCGTAGCCGATGTGCCACACGACCTTCTTCCGGTCGACCGGATCGAGGGTGTGGATGTGGGTGCCGGCCAGCCCCGCGGGGTGCGGCCCGGAGAACTCCTCGACGGAGACCCCGGAGACGCCAGCGCCCAGCTTGCTGCCGGGCTTGCGGCAGAGGTAGGTCCTGCCGGCGAGCCTGGCGACAGCCGTCGCGCCCGCGGCGAAGTCGTCCTCGCGACCCTCCAGCGCCTTCTCGGGGTCGGCGGCCAGGGGACGGGTGTCCATCGCCGTGATGAAGATGGACTTGGGGGACGAGTCCGCCGGCGCCTGTCGGTCGTAGGGGCGCGTGCGGAAGCCGGCCCAGAGGCCAGACTCCACGAGCAGCTCCCGGACCTGGTCCGCGCTGAGCGTACCGGCGTCGGCGCCGGTCCACGACTCGAACTTTATGTAGTCCTCGTCGGTCAGGGCGCCGGAGCGCTCCCGCTCATTCAGCTCGATCACCACCGACAGGAGCGCGCGACGCGCCCCGCGGTTGACGGCGATGACCTTGCCGGCGGCGGGGGCGGTGTGACGCACCCCCTCACGCTTACGATCTTCGAAGAGGAGCTGTCCGCGCTTGACCTCGTCACCGATGCCGACGTGCATACGCGCCTTCATGCCGATGAAGTCCAGCGCGACCACCGCCACGCGCGTCGGCGTGGGGGCGTCCACAATGGACTGCTCGGGCAGACCGGTGATGGGGAGATCCAGCCCCTTCTTGATGGGGTGCAGGGCCATCGTTAGTGGTCCTCCTGGGTAGGGTCACGCCTTGTATTTGAGGGGGGTGCTTATTGCCACCCTGGATGCACGCTCTGGGCGATAGAGGCGGCTACCGGTTCCGAAAAGCGCCGCAGGCGTCAGCCAGCGCCTCGACCTCGTTCCTGTACAGCTCCCCTCCCAGGCGTCCATCCGGATTGATCTGGAGCGATCCCGGCTTCAGCGCAGCGAGCCTCGGAAATATCGACCAGCCGGGCAGCTGCTTGACCCTAAGTCCGCGCGGATCCCAGAGATCGGACTCCGCGGCGCTGGTGAAGATGGCGTAGGTGTGGAAGCCCTGCAGCTCCCCGCAGGGCGCCGGCGAGCCGGACCCGTCCACCAGCAGCAGGAGCTGGGCGTGCAGCAGCGCCTGGTAGACCGCCTGACGGGCGCCCTGGGAGCGGGCCTTCGCCAGGTGCCGGATCGCCTGGTGAAGCCGATCGTTGTCCAGGACCACGCGCTCGCCCAGCCGCAGCTCCGCGGTGACGGGGCCGTCGGAGGGACCGTAGACCTCCGAGAGCCAGCGCGGAAGCAGCCTCGCCAGATCCGCCCGCTGGGCGTCGGTGGCGATGTCCACCGCGCGGGAGAGGCTCCTCGCCCCCGCCGCCTTGGCGAAGCCGGCCATCCGCAGGGCGATGATCCCCTCCGCGGAGAGCTTGATCGCGTCGCCCAGGTGGCGCTGGGGCGCCGCGGTGCAGCTCGCCTCGCGATCGCCGAGCGCCGCGCGCAGCGCGAACCAGGCGGGGCCTCGGCTCACGATGAGGCGGTTCCCGGTGCCGCCCTCCCGGTGGAGTCGGGTCAGCGCCGCGTGAAGTTCTGCCTGAGAAAGATCCACCTGAGAAAGATCCACCTGAGAAGTGTGCACATCGCTCACCCGGGCCTCCAGCCGCGCTTCCAGGCGGCGAGGTGCGTGAGGAACTGGACCAGAGTGTCGCCCCGCACCTTGGAGGCGCCTCCTGCTCGGGGGAGCATTACCGCGTCCACTTCGCCGGTGCGCAGGCCCAGCTCCCGGGCCGTAAGCCAGACCTCAGGATCGAGGAACCAGTCGAGGCTTCGTGGCGAGATGGCGTCCCACGCGCTCCGCCGCAGGAGCTTGGGGCAGCCGTTGACGTCGTCGGTGCCCGCGGAGAAGCCGGCGCGCATCAGGCCGTTGTAGATGCGGCTCACCGCGAGCCGCTGTGCGCCGTCCCGCCGCTCCACGCGCCGGGCCTTCACCAGCTCCAGCCCGCCCGAGAGCATCGCCCGGTAGCAGGCGACCACGACCTCCGGCGCCACCTGGCCGTCGCCCCAGTACCAGCCGACGATGGGCGTCTCCAGCTGGTTGATGCCGGCGAGGATGCCGCCGCCGTAGCCGGCGTTGACCTCCAGGTGCACCGCGCGCACCCGCTGGAGCTGCCCGCAGAGCCGGTTGAGCAGCCCGCCGGTGCCGTCCTCCGAGCCGTTGTTGACCAGCACCAGCTCGTGGGGGATGCGCGCGGCGGTGAGCGCCTCGGAGAGGGCCCGGATCACTGACTCGCAGACAGCCTCCTCATTGTAGAGGGGGAGCGCGAGGCCGAGGATGGGGGGAGGGTTCACAGGGCTCAGCCCGGGAACAGCTTCTGCTGGGCCAGCTCCGCGCGCAGCTCGTCCAGGGTGCCCCAGCGGGTCCGGACGCACTCGGGCAGGGGGGCCTCTTCGAGCAGGAAGCCCTTGAGCCAGGTCCGCGTCTTGGGGTCGGAGGGGTAGCCGCTGCCCGCGCTGAGCGCCGTCACGTCCCGGTCGCGGTTGACCTTGGCGAAGATGGAGGCGGCGCCGCAGGGGGTGTAGTTCAGGTCCGCCTTGGGCTCGACCAGGAGCTCGGGTTCATAGCCCAGCGGCTCGGCGATGCGGGCGAGCAGCCGCGCCTTGAACTTCGGGATCCCGCGCGGGTTGCAGGGCGCGTCGATGATCACCTTGTCCGGTCGGGCGTCCAGGATGAGCGCCACGAAGGCGGTCTCTTCGAGGTCGTTCAGGTTCCCGCCGTCGATCTCTATCGCCGAAATGCGCCGCACCCGGGCGTCTCCCAGCTCGGTCAGCGGCGCGATGAGCGCCTCTCGCCGCTTCTTGGAGAGCTTCTTGGAGTCGGTCACGCCGGTCGCCGCGAGGTCGTCCAGGCGGTCGGCCTCCACGAGAAAAGCACCCACTACCATGGGGCCCAGCACTGAGCCGCGGCCGGCTTCATCGAGTCCGAGGATACGCATCCAACCCCTTAGTACCTTGACGCTGGGCGCGCCTCCGGTCACGTTGCGCGGCATGACTCTGACGACTCTCATGCTGCTGACCGGGGGCGTGGCGCTTGCCCACCGCCCTCACGACGACACCCCCGCCTTCACGGTCGCCCCGGACTTCGAGTCCTCAGGCAAGGCCTGGGCGATGCTGGATCCGCACGACATCTCCCAGCTGATGCGCACCGACGACTACGGCGCGCACTGGGATTACCTCTGCGGGCCCACCATGGAGGACATCCAGGTGGACGCCGGCTACCAGGGCGACACGCTGGTCTTCCTCTCCAGCGAGGGCCGGATCTGGACCTCCGAGGACGACGGCGCCACCTGGACCGCGACCTGGATCATGCCCGAGGCCATCCGCACCGCGGAGATGGCGCTGAGCGAGAGCTACGGGATCGTCGCCTCGGACATCGGCGTCTTCGTCGGCGACGTGGCGGGCAACCCCAGCGGACTCACCCGGCAGTTCAGCGGCCTGCGCGTCAACGAGGTCGCCATCTCGGCGGACGACCCGTCCCGCTCGCTGGTGGCGCTGTTCAACGGTGAGATCCACCAGAGCGTCGACAGCGGCTTCAGCTACCAGATCCACTCCGTGCTGGACGAGGGCGTCGAGGCGCTCGCCATGACGGAGCTGGACGGCGTGGTCTACGTCGGCACCAACGGCGCCGGCGCGCTGCGCTGGGACCGCGGGCTCTCCGAGTGGGCCGAGTGCGGCGCCATGCCGGTCACCGAGATCGGCGACTACGTGCTGCACATCCCCGTCCTCCAGGCGGGGACCAACGGCGGCGGCGACGACATCCTGATCGCCGCGACGGGCCAGGAGGGGGTCTTCTTCTCCGACGACGGCTGCCAGACCTGGGAGATCTCCTCGACCGGCGACATCCCCGAGTACGGCGGCATCGGCAACGCCCAGAGCACCGAGGAGGGCTTCACCACCGCGGGCGCCTCCGGCATCTACTCCTGGCTCGCCGGCTTCAGCGGCGTGACCATCTCCAGGGACGACGCCAACACCTGGAACGAGGCGCAGCTCATCCCCTCCGACTACGCCCGCGGGGTCGCCTTCGCGCCGGACTACCCGGAGGATCCGCGCATCTTCGTCGGCGGCTACGGCGGCGGCGCCTGGTGGAGCTGGGACGGCGGCGAGAGCTGGGAGGGCAGCGCCGGCAACATGGTGGGCGCGTACTCCTACGACGTGCAGCCCGCCTCGGACCTCGCCGAGAACGGCACGCTCTACTTCTCCGGCTCGCTCATCACCTACCTGAGCCGGGACGGCGGCTACACCTGGGAGAACCACGCGGAGACCATCCCGGTCCAGCGCGTCCGGGCCTACCGCCCGTACGGCGATCGCACCTACGCGCTGGGTGAGGATCAGGTCAGCGGCGTCATCTCCGGGCAGATCGCCTTCACTGATGACGGCGGCGACACCTGGCAGGAGTGGGAGAGCCTCTACGGCGTGCTGGGGTCCAGCGCGCCCAGCGACATCCAGGAGACGATCGTCGACGGCGAGGACGTGCTCGTGGTGGTGGCCGACAGCCCCCCGCAGATCGTCATCTCCGATGACAGCGGCGACTCCTGGCGTCAGCTCTACGCCGGCCCCAACTTCAACGTGCGGGCCTCCGGCGGCATCGTCTGGCCCCCGGGCGAGGGCAGCCGCATGCTCTTCGCCGACCCCACCAGCGGCCTGATGACCTCCACCGACGGCGGCGACAGCTGGGCCCCGAGCGAGACCTGGCCCGGCGGCACCCCCCGCTACCTCGTGATGGCCGACGACGGCACCATCTTCCTGCTGGTTCGCGTCGGGCAGATCTACCGCTCCGACGACGGCGGCGACACCTGGACCGAGGCGGGCGAGCCCTTGAAGGGCGCCATCCACGACCTCGTGCCCTCGCCCAACTTCGCCGAGACCGGCGCCCTGATGGCCGGCACCCAGGACGGCATGTTCTTCTCCGAGGACCGCGGCGACACCTGGAACCGCCTGCGGCGCTTCGGTCGCCTGGAGGCCGTGGCCGAGCACCTGCCCTGCTGGAAGGCCGGCACCACGTTGCTGAGCAACACCGGCGGGGTGGCGCCGCCGCACGCGGGCAGCGAGACCTGCGACACCTACGAGGAGCCCGCTCAGGGGCTGCGCGGCGGCTGGCTGATGACCACCGGTGACGAGCTGCACTTCACCTTCACCGGCACCCGCTTCCGCCTGATGCTGCCGGAAGCCTCGGATGAGGGAGAGCTGCAGTACTACCTGAACGGCGCCTACGTCGAGGGCATCGACTTCACCGGCGACGACCTCTACGTCGACATGGAGGGGGCGGACGGCGTCTGGAAGGACGTCTCGTTCATCTGGAACGGCACCACCCAGCTGCACGTCGACGCCGTGGAGATCTGGGGCGACGGTGAGCTGATGTCGGTGACCGGCGAGCCCGAGCCCGGCGGCCCCGGCGGCGACGACACCGGACCGGACACCAACACCGGCGACGGCGACGGCGACGGCAACGATGACACCGGACCCGGCGTCACCGACGGCGGCGGCGACGACGGCGGCGGCAAGGGCTGCTGCAACCGAGACGGCTCCGACGGCGCCGCCATCGTCCTGCTGCCCCTGCTGATCATGGGCCTGCGCCGACGGGAGTAGATAGAGAGGCGGGTCTCTGAGTTCAGGGTTGCTCGCTGTTGCCCGCGTCACTGCTCCCGCTGATCCCCGGCCTGCCGTTGCTCGGCGGAGCGCTGCTCGTGGTGCTCAACCGCCGGGCGGGGCGCGCGCTGTCCGCCCTCATCGCCGCGCTGACGGTCGGCGGGGCGGCGGCGCTGGCGGCCCTGTCGCTGCGGGGGCTGGCGGATGGGGAGAGCCTGGAGCTGACCCTCTTCACCTGGGTGCGGGGCGGGCGCTTCGCCGCGGACGCCGGGCTGGTGGTGGACCCCACGGCGGGCCTCTTCCTGTGCGCGTCGCTGCTCTCCGGGCTGCTGATGCTCGTCTTCGCGGCGGGCTACCTGGATGAGGCGGACGACGCCTCGGAGCTGTGGCGCTGGTACGCCGCGGCCTGCCTGACGCTCGGCGCCTCGGCGCTGCTGCTGACCGCTGACAACCTGCTGCTGCTCTACGCGGGCTGGGAGGGCGTCGGGATCGGCGCCGCCCTGCTGATCGGCTTCCGCGGCTCCAAGGAGGCCCGGGGGGCCGCCGGCCGCCGCGCCTTCATCGTGGATCGGCTGAGCGGCGCGCTGCTGCTGCTGGGGATCGCCGGCCTGCTGCGGGATCTGGGCGGGGTCGCGCTGGTGGACTTCAGCACCCTCGAGCAGACCGCGAAGTACCACCCGGTGGTCGCGGGCGGCGGATCGGTCGTCGCGCTCTGCTTTGTGGGCGCCGCCGCTGTCCGCGCCGGGCTGTTCCCGCTCCAGAGCTGGCTCGTCGGGGGCGCCGAGGGGCCGGCGCCCACCGCCGGCATCCTCCACGGCGCCGTGGGGGTGACCTCGGCGCTCTACCTGCTGATCCGTGTGCGCTTCGCGCTCAACGACGCGGAGCTCGTCATCGCCAGCGACAAGCTGACGGCGACCGCGGTGGCGGTGGTGATCGGCGGCCTCACCGCGGTCCTGATGGCCGTGAGCGCCGCCGTCCAGCAGGATCTGCGGCGGGCGCTGGCGGCGCTGGCCGCGTCCCACGCCGGGCTGGCCCTGGCGGTCGCGGGCCTGGGCGGCGACCCGGCGATCCTGGAGGTCATCGTCCTGGTCCAGGTCGCGTCGCTGGGGGCCATGGTGTTGGCGGGGGGCTCCGCGAGCCACGCCCAGGACGGCGAGGTCGATCCGCGGCGCATGGGCGGGCTCCGGTCCTTCATGCCGCTGACCGCGCTCGTCTTCGCGCTGGGGTGGGCCGGGAGCCTGCTGGCCGCAGGGCTCGCCGGGCTCGCCGCTCCCCAGGCCGACGCGGTGTCGCCCTTCGGTCCCTGGACCGCGGCGACGGGGCAGGGGATCTGGCTGCTGACGGTGGCGGCGGGGACCTACGCCAGCGCTCGCCTGCTCAAGCTCATCTTCCTGGGCGACTTCCGGGGGGAGCGCGCCACCCCGCACGAGTCGCCGGCGGTCATGCTGCTGCCGGGGCTGGCGGCGGGGGCGGGGGTCGCTGGCGCGGCGTACTCAGCCTCGCTGGTTGTCCGACACAGCGAGTCCGCCGCGCCGCTGCTGCTGAGCGCCGGCGTGCTCTTCGGCGCCGCCGCTGTGATCGGCCTCATCGCGGCGGCGGTGGACCCGCTGTCCGGGCGGGGCGGGCTGGCGGAGGGCGCGCGGCGGCTCTGGTACACCGACGCGCTGCTGGACCGGCTGGTGGTCGGGCCGCTGCGGTTCCTGGCCCGATACGCGCTGCGTCCGCTCGTGGATGACGGGGTGATCGGGGGCGGCGCGACGCTGCTCGCCAGAGGGGCGGCGGCGCTGGGGCGGCTCCAGGATCGGCTGGCGCTCGACGGCGCGGGCTCAGATCCGCCTGCGGCGCCGGGCTCGACCCTGCCGGTCGTGATCGCCGCTGGCGCCGCGCTGGTCGTGCTGCTCTGTGTGGCCGCGTGAGCCCGCTGCTGCCCGCGATGATCCTGATCCCGCTGCTGGGGGCGGCGGCCTGTATGGCGCGGCCGGGCGGAAAGGGGCGGTACGCTCAGGCCGCGGCGCTGCTGAACGCCCTGCTGGCCGCTGTGATGGTCGCCCTCTTCAATCCCCGCGATCCCAACGTCCAGTTTGCTGTGTCCGCGCCCTGGATCGCCGACCTCGGGGCCACCCTGTCGCTCGGTGTGGACGGCATCAGCCTTCTGTTCATCGCGATGGTCGCCTGGATCACCCCGGCCATCCTGCACGCCGCCGGCGGGCGCGCGGGGGGCCGGAGCGGGCGCTACCTGGGCTGGCTGCTCGCCCTGGAGGCGCTGACCATCGGGGCCTTCGCGTCGAGGGACGGCTTCCTGTTTCTGGTCTTCTGGGATCTGCAGCTCATCCCCGCCTTCTTCCTGGTGGGGATCTGGGGCGGCGAGGGCAGGGCGCGGGCGGCGCTGCGCTACGCGCTGACCGCGGCGGCGGGCTCGCTGGCGCTGCTGGTGGCGCTGCTGGCTGTGTTTCATACCCAGGGCGGGGCCTCCGGTGAGGTCTCCATGCTGCTGGTGGACCTGACCGCCGCGGCGCTCCCGATGGAGACGCAGATCATCGTGTTCGGCGCGCTGGCGCTGGCCTTCGGCGCGCGGCTCGCCATGTTCCCGCTGCACACCTGGCTGCCCTCGCTGCTCGCGACCGCGCCGGCGTCCGCCGCGGCGCTGATCGCCGGGACCACCCTGCCGCTGGGGCTCTACGGCTTCCTCACCTTCTCCGTCGCCCTCGCGCCGCAGGCCGCCGCCGCCGCCGCGCCCTGGGGGATGGGGCTCGCGGGGATCGGCGCGCTTCACGGGGCGGTGATTGCCCTGGGACAGCGGGATCTCCGGGCCGTTGTCGCGTACACATTGACGGGGCAGGCGGGGGTGGCGGCAGCGGGCATGTTCGCGCTGAACGCCGCCGGGCTGCGCGGCGCGGTGGGGGTGGCGCTCAGCCTGGGGCTGACCACCAGCGCGCTCCTCCTGCTCGCGGGGATGCTGCACGCCCGGCGCGGGGTCTGGAGCGCGGACGAGTTCGGCGGGCTGGCGCGCGTGATGCCGCGCTTCGCGGTGCTGGGGCTCGTGATCACCCTGGCCGCCGCCGGCGCTCCGGGGCTGAGCGCCTTCGCCGGGATCGTGCTGAGCCTGCTGGGCGCGGCCCAGGTCAGCCACGCCGCCGCCGCGGTGGCCGCCGCGAGCGTCGCGCTGGGGGCCGTCGCGCTGATGCTCACCTTCCAGCGGGTGATGTTCGGCCCGCTGTCCAACTGGCGGAACAAGGCGCTGCCGGATCTCTCCCGCCGCGAGCTCGTCGTCATGGCGCCGCTGCTGGCGCTGATCCTGCTGCTCGGCCTCGCCCCGGGGCCCGCGCTGGATCGGGCCGCGCCCGCCGTCGCCCGGGCCGCCGCCGCGGTGGCGCCCTTCCTCGACGGCTGGAGCGCGCCGTGAGCGCGCTCATCGGGCTGGCCGCCGGCTTGCTGCTGCTGGCGTGGGAGCGCGCCTCGCCAGGGAAGGCGCCCCGCCGGAGGCAGTGGGCCGCGCTCGCCGCCGTGGCGGTGGCGCTGGCCTTCGCCGTCCTGGCGCCGCCGCGCGGCGGCGGGCCGGGCGGGACGCTGGTCTTCGACGCCTACGGCACGTTCTTCAGCGTGGTGGTCCTGATCGTGGGCGGGCTCACGCTGGTGACCCTCCAGGAGACCTGCGAGCAGCTCGACCTGCCCACCGGCGAGCTGTATCCGCTGGTCCTCTTCGCCCTGTTCGGCGCCATGCTGGCGGGGATGGCCGGTGAGCTGCTGCTGCTGGCCGTCGCCCTGGAGTGCTCGGCCGCCTGCGCCCGGCGGCTGTCGGGGCGGCCCTGGCTGAAGCATCCGGACACCGCCATCGGGGGCCTGCTGCTCGCCGGCGCTGCGGCTGTCTTCGCCGCCACGGGGACCACCGGTCTGGCCGCCCTGGAGGCGCTCCCGGTGTCCGACGACGGGCCCGGCGCGCTGCTGCTCGTCGGGCTCGGGCTGACCGTGGCCGGGCTCGCCGGCCGGGCGGGCGCCGCCCCCTTTCACCTCGCCAGCGTCGGGCTCGTCGCCGACGCGCCCGCGCCGATCGGGGGGATGATCACCGCCGCCGTGCGGGCGGCGGCGCTCGCGGCGCTGGGGCGGGTGCTGCTCTCGCTGCCGACGCTGGCGCCGCACGGCGCCGAGGCGCTGTGGTGGCTCTCGGCGCTCAGCCTGCTGGCGGGGAGCGTCGGCGCGGTCGCCCAGACGGATCTGCGCCGTATGCTGGCCTACGGGGCGACGGCCAACGCGGGCTTTGTGCTGATGGCGCTGGCGGCGGTGGACGCCGGGGGCGCGGCGAGCAACCCGCGGCTGTCGGGGGTGCTGTTCTACCTGCTGGCCCACGCCTTCATGATCGTCGGCGCGACCTCGGCGCTGGCGGCGCTGGCGCGCGGCGGAGAGCACCGGACGACGCTGGGCGACCTCGCCGGCCTCGGCCGGGAGCGGCCCTGGCTCTCGATCGCCCTGACGGTGTGCCTGCTCTCCCTCGCGGGCGCACCGCTCACCATGGGCTTCGTGGGGCGGTTCTATCTCTTCGCCGCCGCCGCCGGGGGCGGGCTCTACGGCCTCACCGCGGTGGGCGGTGTCGCCTCGGTGATCGGCGCGGCTGTCTACCTGCGACCGGTCACCTGGCTCTACATGCGAGAGGGCGACACCGCCGACCTGCCGGCCACCAGCGCCGGCTACGCCGCGGTGGCCGCGGCCTGCCTGTTCCTGCTGCTCTTCGGGCTCATGCCAGGCGAGCTCATCGCCCGATGTCTCTCGGGCCTGCTGTCGCTCGGGGCGGGGTGAGTCGGCGCTGGGAATGCCGGCGCGGGCGGCTCAAGGGATCGGGTATACTCCCGCCGCGACCCACTGCCGTCCTGGAGGCACCCGATGAACGCAGCCCGCGCCCTATGGATGGTTCTGTCCGCGCTCCTGCTCGCCCTCCCCGGCGCAGGCTGCTCGGACGCCAAGGACGGAGGCAGCGATGAGGAGGAGCTGGGAGAGCTGAGCTTCGTCGTCTCCCCCCCCGAGGGCGGTCAGGGCCAGGCGATGACCGTGCTGCTGGACGCCAGCCGCAGCGCGTTCGCCTTCGGCGAGACCGAGGTGGACTTCGGCGAGGGCGTCGAGGTGCTCTCGGTGACCGTCGAGGACGGCTGGACTGCTATCGCCGAGATCCAGATCGACGGCGGCGCCGACACCGGCGCCCGCGACGTCATCCTCTCCATCGAGGGCCGCGACACCACCCTCGCCGAGGCCTTCCGGGTCCGCTCCGACTCTTTCGAGATCACCCCCGACAACGGGAAGATGGGCGAGACGCTGGAGGTGGAGATCTACGGCGTCAACACCGAGTGGCAGTCCGGGCGCACCTGGGTCAACTTCGGTGACGACATCGAGGTCGTCAGCTTCACCGTGCTCTCGGAGACCGTCGCCGAGGCGACCGTCGCCGTCGCCGCCGACGCCGCCCCGGGCTGGCGGAACGTGTGGACCGAGGACGGCTCCCACGTGGTCACGCTCTACGACGGCTTCCTGGTCGACCGGGTCGCCATCGCCGCGACCTGGGATCCCGAGGACGTGGATCAGGGCGAGGTCGTCGAGTTCACGCTGATCGGCCGCGACACCAACTTCTCCAACGCCACGGGCATCCGCTTCTACGACGGCGACTACGAGATGGAGGACGTCGTCGTCGACGCCATCACGGTCATCGACTCCGAGAACCTCTGGGGGCGCATGACCGTCTCCAACGCCGCCGAGCTGGGCTTCCGCGACGTGCTGGTCACCACCGGCGAGGAGGGCGTGATGCTCCGGGACGCCTTCGAGGTGATGCCCGGCTCCGTGGGCCTCGATGAGGTCGCGGTCAGCCTGTCCTTCAACGTGGTGCGCGGCATCGACAACGGCACCGGGGACATCCGGGAGTCGGTGAACTCCCAGTGCATCTTCTACATCCCCCTCGACCCGGGCTGCCCCCAGTCGGCCGAGGCCGCGGCCTGCTCCGACGGCGTCGACAACGACTACGACGGCTACACCGACTGCTACGACACCGACTGCGAGCAGGATCTGGCCTGCGCCCCGTCGGGCCCCCAGCCCTACGACGCCAACGTGGTGATCGAGCTGCGCGAGACCGGCGGCGACCCCCACGACTGCCCGACCCCGCAGACCGTCTCCGCCGGCGACTACGTCTGGCTGGAGAGCCCCGCGAACGTGGTCACCCTCGTCAAGAACATCGACCCGGGCACGGGCCTCATCTACTACGCGCCCGAGAGCGCCCTGACCATGGACGACTACGTCACGGATCAGTGGTACGACCTGCACCTCCAGGGTGACCCCGACGCGCTCCCCGAGGAGATCATCGAGCGCATCCAGCCCACCGTCCCCGCAGACTACGAGCTGCTCACCCCGCAGCTCTGGGGCAACTACTCCCACGACCGGGAGGAGGACTTCACCTTCACCTGGACCCCCGCCCAGACCTACCCGGACGCCATCCTCTACTCATCCATCGGCGGCACCACCCTCGTCGCCAACGACGCGCCGGGCAGCGTGGCCACTTACCCCTGGGATGACGGGGAGTGGACCTTCTCCTCCTCCGAGCTGCTGCAGCTCAACCCCAACGAGGTGAGCTTCACGCTCTACAGCTACATCGAGGGCACGACGTTCGGGCTCAAGGATTCCATCTACCAGAGCAACCTGACGGAGTCCTACATCTACCTCTCCGGCTCTATGAACCTGGAGTGACCTGTTGACGCCTCTCCTCTTCACGCTCGCGCTGGGCTGCACCCCAGACCAGAACTTCGCGGAGCGCAGCATCGAGATGATCGCGGTCGCCTACGGTGACTTCGACGCCGTTGAGCTGAACCTGAACCGGCTGGAGGTTCCCCACCAGCTCTATGAGGGCTTCATCTCCGGGCCCGCCTACGACGAAGGCCCGGAAGACCTCGACCTCATCAGCCTGGAGGTCGAGTACCTCTTCACCGGTGAGACCGAGAGCGAGGGCCGCGTGCTCTTCCTGAACGACGTGGTCTTCGTCAACTCGGGCACCCGGGGCTTCGGGGAGTACGTCTACAACGGCCTGGATCGGGACGACGGCATCGTCACCGACGGCGTCGCCATCGACAACGTGCGCGAGTACGTCGAAGACGGCGGGGTGCTCGTTGTCTCGGACTGGGCCTACGAGCTGGTCGAGGCCGCCTGGCCCGGTCAGATCGAGTTCTTCGGCGACGACACCGCCCTCGACGAGGCCCAGGCGGGCAGCGTGGGCCGGTACACCGCCCGCGCCGGCTCGGACGCCGTCCGGGACGCGGTCGGCGACGAGGTCTCGGTCAGCTACGACTTCAGCTACTGGACGGTCATCGAGGCGGTCGCGTCGGACGTCGACGTCCACCTGAGCGCCGACGTCCTCTTCCGGGTCAGCGACTCGGAGGGGGAGGGCACGCTGCCCGATGCCCCGCTGCTGGTCAGCTTCGAGGTGGGGAACGGGCTGGTCATCTACAGCACCTTCCACTGGAACGCCCAGTCCGCCGCGCTGGCGGACCCGCTCCTGACCGCGCTGGTCGAAGGTCTCCCCGTCGCTGGCGCGGCTGAAGACACCACGGAGGACACCGGTGAATAAGCCCATATTGCTGACCGCCGCGATCCTCGCGGGCCTCGGCGGCTGCTCGCAGTATGAGTTCTACACTCAGAGCCGGGTGGACTTCTTCCAGCAGATCAACCGACAGACGGTCGACATCCTGCTGGTGGTCGACAACTCCTGCTCCATGATCGAGGAGCAGACCAAGCTGGGCGACAACTTCGACGGCTTCATCCAGTACTTCGACGCCTCCGAGTCCGACTACCAGATCGCCGCGGTCACCACCGACGCCATCGACGCGGTCTCCTCCGGCCGGATGCTGGGCGGGGACGACGAGATCGTGCTGCGGGACTCCGGCGGCAGCCTGATCGACAGCCTGACCTACACCCGGGACTGGCCGCTGACCGAGGGCGCGGCCCTGTCGCTGGATCCGGCGTGGTTCAACCCCGGCGACAACGACAAGATCGAAGCCTGGTGCGTCGCCACCAGCAGCTACGGCGCGGGCGACCTGGGCACCCCGGGCGCGGCCAACCCGGTCTGCGCCGCCGCTGGTCCCTTCCCCCCGGACACCGGGGAGACCACCATGACCAGCGAGGACACCGGCGACACGGGCGGCGCCGAGGACACCTCGGCGGACGACACTGCGACCACGACGAGCCCCGATGACACCGACGTCACGGGCGATGACACCGGCGATACCGGCGGCGGCACCGCAACGACCGACGACACCGGCGCCACGACGAGCCCCGATGACACCGGCGACGCGCCGGACGGCCCCCGCGAGCCCCGCTCCGGCGAGGTCATCATCACCGAGTTCATGTCCGATCCCGCCGCCGTGGCGGACATCGGCGGCGAGTGGGTCGAGCTGCACAACCTGAGCGACGAGGCCCTGTCGCTGGCCGGCTGCGTGCTGGCGGACGATGGCCGCAACGCCTTCACCTTCCCGAGCGGGGCCAGCATCGACCCGGGGCAGTACCTCGTGGTCGCCCGCACCCTCGACGAGTCCGCCAACGGCGGCGCGGGTGCCGACGTTGAGACCGGCGCCGAGTTCACCCTCCAGAACAACGTGGTGCTGCTGACCAACCAGACCGAGGGGGCGGAGGAGATCTTCGCCGAGATGGTCGCCGTGGGCATCACCGGCGCCGGGCTGGAGATGGGGCTGGAGGGCGCGCGGCTGGCGCTGAGCGAGCCGATGCTCAGCGGCGACAACGCGGGCTTCCTGCGGGAGGACGCCAACCTCTCCATCATCTTCCTCTCCGACGAGGACGACATGTCGCCCTACGCGCTCGATGACTACGAGCGCTTCTTCATCGAGCTGAAGGGCGACGAGGCCTACCGGAACCCACAGCGCATGAGCATCTCCGCGGTGGTCGGCGACGAGCCCCCCTCCGTGGACGGCCAGCCCTCCTGCTCCTCCTCCAACGGCGAGGCCATCTACGGCTCCCGCTACGTGGAGCTGGTGAGCCGCACGCAGGGGCAGCTGGAGAGCATCTGCGACGAGGACTTCTCCCAGCTCGCCGAGGAGCTGGGGCTGCTCATCTCGGGGCTGTCCCTGGAGTTCGAGCTGTCCGACCAGCCCAACGAGAGCACCCTCGAGGTCTCTCTCTACGAGACCGACGACGACGACAGTCTGATCGGCGTGCTCGAGAAGGACGTGGACTACAGCTACGTCATCGATCGCAACAGCGTCCGCTTCGAGGAGGAGCAGCTCCCGCCGCCCGGCACCTGGATCCGGGTCGAGTACGAGCTGCTGGCGACGGGCGCTTCCAATGTCGAGAGCGAAGGTAGCGAGGAGAGCAGCCGGTGATTTTCTTATGGTTCCTCTCCGCCCTGCTGACGCTGGGCTGCGCCGACGGCCCTGAGTGCGACGCCGAGACCCCGTGCCCCTTCGGCTCGGTCTGCGTCGAGAGCGTCTGCGAGACCAACACCTGCGTCACCAGCGCCCAGTGCGACATGGAGCAGTACTGCGCTGACGGCGTGTGCACGGAGGGCTGCGACGCCGACTCCGACTGCTACCCCGGCACCGCCTGCGACGTGGAGACCACCACCTGCGAGGCCGAGGGCTGCTCCGACACACACACGGACTGCGCCTACAACGAGTTCTGCAACGAGATCTCCGGCGAGTGCTTCGAGGCCAGCGGCTACTACTGCCAGGAGTGCGGCGGCGACGCCGACTGCGGCGGCAACGGCAACACCTGCTACAACGGCTACTGCGCGGTGAGCTGCGAGTCGGACAACGACTGCCCCTCCGCCTACACCTGCATCCCCTTCGTCGATCTCGCGGGCAACATCCAGTACTTCGGCTGCTACACCTACTGCTGGCTCTTCGAGGACGGTGACTACAGCGACCTCGAGTCCAGGGACAGCATGAGCAGCGGCGTCCAGGAGGCCCTCCCGGTGCACCTGGAGCTGGAGCTGCCCGAATGCCTGGTGGTCGAGTAATGCGCGCGCTCTTGATGGCCTCCCTGATCGGGGCGGCGGCGCTGACTGGCTGCAACGGCGACGGCAAGGACTCGGCGGAGCCCGCGGTCGCCGTGGGCCCGGAGATGAGCCACACCGAGCCCTCGGACAACCTCATCGAGGGCGAGCCGCTGTCGCTCAGCGTGACCGCCGAGGACGACGACGGGGTCGAGCAGATCACCCTCTACTACCGCGTCTGGGAGTCTTCCTTCTGGGACTCGGTGATCCTGGACGACGCGGGCGATGGCCTCTTCGTCGGCGAGGTGCCGGGCGAGGACGTCCAGGCGCCGGGGATCGAGTACTACTTCAAGGCCGAGGACCAGGGCGACCCGTCAGCGATCAGCTACCTCCCCGAGGACAACGTCAACGGCCCCTACGGCCTGAGCGTCGCGGTCCAGGGCGTCCCGCTGCCCTTCTCCGAGGACTTCGAGGTCACCGAGGAGGGCGGAGACGATCTCTACGCCATGGGCTGGCTCTCAGTGGCCGAGGGCTTCGCGGGCTACGCCTGGGAGCTGACCGCCTCGCGCGGCTACGACGGCGAGGTCTCCGCCATCCACAGCCGCGGCTACGACGGCGTCAGCGACATGATCGACTGGATGGTCTCGCCGGCGCTCGACTTCACCACCCTGGACGACATCCAGGCGACCTGGTGGGAGTACGGCGTCTCCACCGCCAACGCCGACCACGGCCTCTGGCTCTCCACCGGCTCCCCGGACCCGGAGGACGGCGACTTCGAGCTCGTCAGCGCCCTGGACGCCCCCGCGGAGGGCGACTGGAGTCGCTCCCAGCTGGTCGACCTGAGCGCCTGGAGCGGCGCGCCCGTGGTCTACCTGGCGTGGCGCTACGCCGGCTCCTACGCCGATGACTGGTACATCGACGCCCTCGCGGTCGAGCAGCTGAGCGCGGACATCAGCGCCGGCTTCACGTGGGCCCCCGAGCCGGTACACCCGGGCGAGGAGGCCACGCTGACCGTGGACCTCACCAACGACTCCCCGGTGGGCTCCGATCCCCTGACGGTCACGCTCACCCTCCCCGACGACGCCGGCGCGCTGGACGCGACCGCCAAGGACGCGGGCAGCCTGGACAGCGGCGCCTCCACCGACGTGGACTTCGCGCTCACGCTGGACGCGGGCTGGCCGGACAACACCTACATGCCCGTCGCCATCAGCGTCACCGACGGCGATCGCACCTGGGAGATCGAGACCCAGATGGTCGTGGGCGTCGCCAGCGAGGGCCGGGTCTCCGTGCTGCCGTCGACCGGCGGCTACTTCGAGATCGTGCTCGGCGTGGGCGACCCGGACAGCCCCGACGCCGAGGAGCGCATCTACGCCGGCGTGCCCGACCCGGGCGCCCTGACCGTGAGCGCGGACCTCACCCCCTGGTACGAGCACCTCCCCCCAACGCCGAACGCGCGCTGGTACGCCCGATTCAACAGCGAGATCGACCTCTCGGTCACCGCCTTCGAGATCGACTTCGGCGAGACGACCTACACCGCCGATGTGCTGGCGGAGGTGCTGGCGGGTGAGGAGGCCCTGGTCTACCTGCCCGAGCCCCCGGACCCGCAGATCGAGCGCATCATCACGCGCCCCTCCACCGTCACTCCAGGCGACGTGGGCGTGGCGATCGAGCTGGACCTCGTCAACAACGGGGCGGCGACAGCGGGCGAGGTCGACGGCACCATCATCAGCCTCGATCCCGACGCCACCGTCATCGAGGGCGGCCCCTTCCGCATCACCAGCGACATCTGGGAGGCCGGCGCCAGCGCGGGCTCCCTCGACTACGTGATCGACGTCTCCGAGGAGCACCTCTCCAGCATCCCCCTCCAGCTCCAGCTCCTGCTGGACGACAGGGTGGAGCAGTGGACCCTGGATCTACCCGTCGAGGTGCCGTGGGTGGTCGTGCGCGCCCAGGGCGTGAGCATCGATGACGTCTACGGCGACGCCGACGGGCTGCTGGAATCGGGCGAGACCGCCATCATCGAGATCGAGATCGGAAACACCGGCGACCTCGACAGCGACGGGGTCGCCACGGCGGTCCTGCGGGTCGATTCGGCCTCCGCGGTGTCCGCCACCCTCCTCGAAGACGAGGACACCCTCGGCGTACTGGACGCCGGCGACAACGACGACGTCGAGTTCACGCTCACGATCGACGCCGGCGCCGCAGACGGCGAGGTGCTGGACCTCTGGATCGACGTCACGGACAACCGCTCGACCTACAGCGCGCCGCTGCAGATCGTCCTGGGTGAGACCCCCTGGCTCTATGTCTCCGCCACGGACGACAACCTCGGCGATCACTTCGACTACACCCTCGACCTCAAGAACGCCCTCTACCGGGTCGAGGACGGGGTGATGCAGCTGCGCTTCGTGTCAGCGACGGTCTTCGACCCCGCCACGGCCTACGTGGAGGTCTTCGGGCTCACCAGCGGGGCCTACTCGCTCTTCAGGGTGACCTCGCAGTCCGGCGACCTGAACCTCCAGGGCTACGGCTCACTGGGCTTTGAGACCGTCTACGAGGGCGCGGCGACCTACCCCGATGCGTACACCATTCAGCTCGACTGGCCGGTGGAGGCGATGGAGCTGACGTCGAACTCGTTCACGGCGGGGCTTGGGACCGGTTGGTGTTCAGCGGAGACCGGGAACTTCTGTGATCATTTTCCGGATGGGTGGAGTCACTACTTCACTGGGTACATCTCTACGGATTTCTTCAGTTTTCGTTGGGATTGATTGTCGGGGTTCGTCGGGTTTGTCGGGGTTCGGTGGGTTTGTCGGGTTCGGTGGGTTTGTCGGGGTTTGTCGGGGTTTGTCGGGGTTTGTCGGGGTTCGGCTCGGTTTGGCATAGGTCGATGGGACTGACGAGAGCGGTCTCGGCAGTCGCGGGCTCGTAGTTTGAGCGTCCCGTCGAGGCGCCGTCGTTCTGCCTGATGGGTTGTTGGACTTCCCGAACCTCTGTGGGGGCGCGGTGCCCCTGGGTAGATTCGACGTGTGCTCGCTGCGCTAACGAATCCCCGGACGATTCGTCAGCGTCAAGTCGACAAGGTCTGGTGGCCGGTGCCGTGCAGCTTGCGTCACACACGCCCGAA
>Ga0316204_10003740_pt1 | contig 29440 bp, 24 predicted proteins | sample 6monrhotite_MG_2_FD_205661 | JGI IMG/M metagenome (GOLD analysis project Ga0316204, IMG submission 205661) | Microbial mat bacterial communities from mineral coupon in-situ incubated in ocean water Damariscotta River, Maine, United States -... | ecosystem: Environmental > Aquatic > Marine >...
TCTCCTTTTAATTAGCCGACATTGGCTATTAAAAGTGTGGTCGATGATGGGAAAATTGCTAGGGTAAAAAGCTCCGCGAAGCGGCTTAGTTCAACAGCTTATTCTGTTCAGTAAACCACAAGTAATGAAGTAATTTCCTGACCAAAATATTAAATTGTTTAAAATCATGAGTTTATAGAGCCACACGAAATTTGCAAGCGTTATTACTTCACTTTATATCGAATATTGTTCGGTCTCACCACGAGATACCCTAGCATTACTAGGCTCTTCAGGCCATTCCAAAGCGTAGTATGCACATGAACTTGACTAGAGCTACTTGTATAAGTAGTGTGGTTGCTCAAGTTAATCAGGGAGATGACTATGAACCAGCCAAAAACACCAAAACTAATGTGGCGAGTTCGTTCAAAAATAAGGGCGATGCATTATTCATATCAAACAGAAAAAACCTATGTGCAATGGATTAAACGCTTCCTCCATTTTCATAACCTAAAACATCCAACCAACATGGGTGAGGTTGAAGTTAATTATTTTCTGACTCATTTAGCTGTCGATAAAAAAGTCTCTCCAGCTACTCAAAATCAGGCATTATGCGCACTGGTATATCTTTACAAGCAAGTTTTGGATATGCCGTTAGGGGAAAAATCAATCAATGCGGTGAGAGCCAAATACCATAGGAACCTCCCTGTTGTTCTTTCGCAAAGTGAAGTAAGAATATTATTCGGTTTTTTGACTGGGTTACCGAAATTAATGGCTCAGGTTATTTACGGCACCGGATTACGAAAAAGTGAAGTACACCGGTTGCATGTTAAAGATATTGATTTCGACCGAAACCAGGTCAATGTCAAGCGCGGCAAAGGTGGGAAAGATAGACCGCTACCATTACCTCAAACCTGCAAAGATGAACTCAAATCGCAAGTTGATTTTGTTCATCAACTTTTTTTACGCGATCGAGCGGATAATATTAACGGGGTTGAATTGCCTTACGCAATGGAGAGAAAGTACCCCAATGCTGGTAAAAGTTTGGGTTGGCAGTGGGTTTTTCCTAGCCTCAGAATAAGCACTGATCCCCGTACTCTCATTCAAAGACGTCATCATGTTCACCCTTCTGTTTTTGCAAAGCATGTTCAAAAGAGCGTGCAAAAAGCTAAAATAACTAAACACGTCACTGCGCATGTTTTTAGACATTCATTTGCGACACACTTGCTCGAATCGGGAGCCGATATCAGAACTGTTCAGGAATTGTTGGGGCATGTTGATGTGCGAACCACTCAAATCTACACTCATGTGATTAATCGAAACCCTAGCGGTACTTTAAGTCCGCTCGATAAATTGTAAATCTTGGATATCGAACGTCTGCTTTCGTTAAAAAGCACCGATAGGATCTTGTTCTCTTGAAGGGCAGAAAAGGGTCAGTTTGAGCCAGTCGGAGAAATCATTCGAACTTCCGCTTTAAGATAATAGCGGCTCCGTTACGATAGACTCCAGATGCCCAAGTTAGGTCGGATAGAGTCATTCACATACCTTAATGAGATTCCCGTATCAGAAGAACTTGAGACAATCACTGTAAGATTGAATCAACCTCTAATTTTTATTTGCCAGATAACCTTTTATCAAACCTCTCCTAGAGCTGTCGTATTAGATAAGCTGAAACGAGTGTTAAAATTTTAAACCTGGGCTAAGCTTTTCCGGAAAATTCACCATTCTATTTTCAAGTGAAGAAATAGGGTAAGAGCAATAATCAGCCGCGTAATATGCACTTGCACGATGATTGCCACTCGCACCAATGCCGCCAAAAGGTGCCTGAGAATTGGCTCCGGTGGTTGGTCGATTCCAGTTTACGATTCCTGCACGAATTGTTTTAAAGAACTTATCATACGTGTCAGGGTTATCACTTAGTAAGGCGGCAGATAAACCAAATTGTGTGTTATTGGCTTCTTTAAGTGCTAAATCAAAATCAGAATAACGATAGATTTTTACCAAAGGGCCGAAATACTCTTCATCTGGAACATTGTCCACATTTGTTACATCAATGATCCCAGGAGATACAAAGCCTGTTCCTTCTTCTAGATGTTTTAATTCGAGAAGCGAACTCCCACCTAAATCGATTAATTTTTTTTGTGCGGCTACCATATCAAGGGCTGCTTTTTCTGAAATTAGGGAGCCGAAAAACGGTGTATTTTCATCATCAAAATGACCGATTGTAATTTGTTTAGTGACTTCAATTAGTCGTTCTATGATCTTATCACCTTGTTGATTATTTTGGATGAAAACCCGTCTCGCGCAGGTGCAGCGTTGACCTGTTGTGACAAAAGCCGATTGCACTATATCGTGTACGACTGCATCGATATCAGTAACCTGGTTAACGATCAGTGGATTGTTGCCACCCATTTCAAGTGCAAGAATTTTTCCAGGGTGACCAGCGTATTGTTTGTGTAACAAATGGCCTGTATTAGAGCTTCCGGTAAAAAATAAGCCATCAATATCATTGTTAGCCGCAAGAGCGATCCCCGTTTCTACTTCACCTTGAACGAGATTGATGATCCCATCAGGTAATCCTGCTTTAATCCACAATTCCATGGTGATTTGTGCAACTTTTGGTGTTAGCTCGCTGGGCTTAAATACAACCGTATTACCTGCAAGTAAGGCTGGAATAATATGACCATTTGGTAAATGGCCAGGAAAATTATAAGGACCAAATACAGCAACAACACCATGTGGTTTATGGCGAATAAAGGCTTTAGAACCAGCCATTTCACTTTCAACGGTGCCTGTTCGCTCAGTAAATGATTTCTCGGAGATGGCAATTTTACCAACCATTCCACCGACTTCAGCGGTTGTTTCCCATAAAGGGCGGCCGGTTTCTTCAGAGATCGCTGTGGCGAGCTTTTCTTTGTTTTCTAACAATTGCTCGCCAAATCGTTTAACAATGGCTAGTCGATTTTCATAACCAAGGACTGACCAAGTGAAAAAAGCGTTTCGAGCCGCTTTAACAGCATCGTTAACCTGTTCTTTTGTGGCTGATTGACCAGTCCAAACTGGTTGGTTTTTAGCGGGGTTAAGGCTAACAAATTCTTTAGCGAGACCAGAGCACCATTTTCCATTGATTAGCTGTGTATTTGTTGACATTAATTTTTACCTCGAATATTGGTATCTAAGTCTTAGACGATTGATCATTTATGCAAGACTAATTTTATATATGATGAATATTGCGGTCGACAAGCTTAGTTTGCAATAATCCTAACCCAATCTTGATCCTTAACCAGCAAAAGATCAGCAGTGTTTTGTGACAATAAAACGTAGCGATCACTGTCGCAAATAGTAATTGGTGATTGTAGCGCACGAAAATCACTCATCTTAGCATTACAGAGAATATGTTTTTGTTGCATGCTGCTATCGTCATGATCTAAGCCCGAAGAATCCGCAACGATTTTTACTTGTAAACGCCTACTTTGGTTAATCGTTTTAATATGCTGTTTTTGCGCTTTGACGGTTGGTCCACCATCAAAAATATCAACATAACCGCTTCGGTAGAATCCTTCAGATTCAAGTAATCGTAAAGCTGGCTCGGTAAATTTATGTACTCTATTGATAGACGCTTGAGCATCTTTGCTAAGCAAGCTGACATAGATTGGATACTTAGGCATTAATTCAGCTATAAATACTTTGTTACCGGTACCAGTCATATAGTCGGCAGTGGGGAAGTCGATTGAAAAAAAGTTTTCTTCCAACCAAGCCCAAAACGGCGAACGTCCTGCTTCATCGGAAATCCCTCGCATTTCGGCAATAATTTCATCGCTAAACCGACGGTCATGTTCGGCCATAAACATAAAGCGGAAGCGAGATAAGAATCGTCCATTGCTATTAACTCGTGCCTTTTCTTTAAGAAATAAAGTACATATTTCTGAAACGCCCGTATTGTCATTACAAAGAGTTAGAGTTTCAATGGTGTTATGAACTTTTAATTCCGTCGATGAATGAACAACTTTTCCTAAATGATAATGGTAAAACGGAGAGTCTAAACCTACAGCCGCTTCAATGCCGCTGGTTCCAACAATCTCACCTGTCTCAGTATCTTCCATAACAAATAGATAACCTTGATCGCCGGGTTTATCAGTGTCAGTTGCAAAGGATTTTTCAGAACGAACAATCTTACTCCTGATGATTTCTTCATTGACAGGTAAAGACGTAAAACCATGACCGGAATCTATTGCTATTTGATAGAGAGAATCATAATCCGTTGATTTTATAGGTCTAACAATTACCATAAATTAATCTCATTAATAATCCAACACAAAAATGCAGGCATTAAATAAACCTGCATATTGAAATCGAGGGGTAAAACTGCAATGGTTAAGAGTTAATAACCTTAGCGACAGCTTGTTCAAACATTGCCATTCCAGCTTTAATATCTTCATCTGGGATGATTAGAGAAGGGGCGAATCGAACAACGTTAGCACCTGCAATCAAAGTCATTACACCTTCGTCCATTGCTGCGAGTAAAATTTCTTTCGCTCTACCTTGGTAAGCTTCGTTAAGTGCTGCACCGATCAATAAACCTTTGCCACGTATTTCGGAAAATATTGGATATTTAGCATTAATTTCGTTCAATAATGATACAAATAAATCAGATTTAGTTTTAACGCCGTTTAAAACCTCTTCGGTATTAACTGTATCAAACGCTACTTCTGCAACCGCACACGCTAGAGGATTGCCGCCATAGGTACTACCGTGAGTTCCTATCTTTAAATGTTTAGCTATGTCGGTTGTTGTAATCATCGCTCCGATAGGAAATCCGCCGCCAAGTGCTTTAGCTGTGGTTAATATATCAGGAGTAACACCGAGATCCATATAGGCGTAAAGGCTACCTAAACGGCCAACGCCTGTTTGAACTTCATCAAAAATTAGCAAGGCATTATTCTCATCACATAAATTTCTCACGCCTTTAATAAATTCTTCGGTCGGTTGAACGATTCCACCTTCACCTTGTAAAGGTTCCAGTACGACCGCACAGGTTTTATCTGAAATAAGCGCTTTAAGACTATCTAAATTATTGTATTCCGCATGAAAAACATGATCTGGTTTGGGACCGAAACCCTCCGAATAGGCTGGTTGACCACCGACAGTAACAGTGAAGAAAGTTCTTCCATGAAACCCCTGTTTGAAGGCTATGATATGTGATTTATCTTCATCATAGTTATCTAACGCCCAGCGTCTTGCAAGTTTAAGAGCGGCTTCATTTGACTCACCACCCGAATTTGCGAAATAGACTTTTTCAGCAAAGGTAGCATCAACTATTTTTTTAGCTAATCTAAGTGCCGGCTCATTGGTCATGGTATTAGATAAATGCCACAATTTATTGCCTTGTTCAGTTAATGCTTTTACTAGGACAGGGTGGCAGTGCCCTAGGCAATTTACCGCAATACCGCCGGCAAAATCGATGTATTCGTTATCTTGCTGATCCCATATTTTAGAACCTTCTCCACGAACAGGTATGACTTTTGATGGTGCATAATTTGGCACCATGACATCATCAAACAATTCTCTGTTAACTGAATTAGACTGCGACATATCTCAAACTCTCTTTGTTGTTAATTCATCTATTGAAAGGTTTATATCCATGCTACTTCAAAATGGTGCTGAAACACGCATTTTGAGGTAGCATGGGTATATCATTCAGTCAGTTTTTGAAAATCAATAACTGGCTGAGTGCCAATAAGTTGATTATGGATAACCTAATTGTCAATTTGAAGTGTCAAAACAAACAAAAATGTGATATAAATTTATCAAATTGACAATCCGACGTGACAAAATGGCTACAGAAAGTGAAGAGCGGTTAATAAATGTTCTACAAGATGATGTTAGAGCAACGGTATCGGACATAGCTAGAAAGTTAAATGTCTCGAGAGCGACAGTTCAAGCGAGAATTGCAAAACTTGAAAAAGAAGGTGTTATTGCTGGCTATACGTTGGTTTTAGGAAAAGATTATCTAAACCGATACGTATCTGCACATGTCGCGATAGCCGCTGAGCAAAAAAGCTCATCGATTGTTTCAGCAGGACTAATGAAAGTAGAGCAAGTCTCGGCGGTTCATGCAATTAGTGGTGAATACGATATGATAGCTATTATTCATGCAAAAAATACAGAGCAGCTCAGTCAACTAATTGATTATATTGGAAATTTAAACGGCGTTGTTAGAACTAACACTTCAGTAATCCTAGAAACAAAGGTCAAACGGTCACTAAATAACCGTTTAACGGCAAAGCTATAAAATAGGACTATTGTGGGCAATAGTGGCCATGAAGTACTTGAATAATGTCTTTTGCTATACCATCAGCAATTGAATAATAAATTGTTTGCGAACTTCGCCGAGTTTTAACCACTTGATCGTCTCTGAGTTTAGCTAAATGTTGAGAAAGTGCCGACTGAGATATATCAACCCGTTCGTTTAACTCAGTCACCGACAACTCTCCTTCACATAAAATACAAAGGATCATCAACCGATTGACATTTGCTAAGGCTTTTAGCTGCCGAGTTGCAGCGTCAGCATGTTCATAGATTGTTTGTGCTCCGCTATTTCTGCAAAGAGCGCCGTCTAAAATATCAACTTCATTCATTATTTTTAACTATCGAACTACAATATGAATATTATCTAATGTAAAGTAATCGGGCGTAAAAGTCTAGGTCTATAGCTACATAAGCACCTTTACTTGACGCCTTGAAGTCTAATTTTTTGATTTAGGTCAAAGCTTGAACTAATAATATACCTTTTGGAGCATCGTTGATTAATCCGTTGAGTTTTGGTTTCTGGATTTTCTTCTATTCCAAGCATGACCAATATGTAACCGCCAAAAAAGACCGGTTGCAAAATATCCAATCGTCGCAGCTATGACGGCACATATTGCGCATCCCAGTAGAAAGGGCAACCATAATGACTCCAGGTTATGCTCTAGCCACTGCCAACTTATCTCAAACTGAATTTCAGACGCTTCTCCACCAACAACTAGATTACCAACGTAGTAGGCCAAGCCAAATAGAAAAGGCATAGTCACAGGATTCGTTATCCAAACTAACGCAACTGATAAAGGCAAATTTGCTCTAATGAGTATTGCACCTCCTGCGGCTAATACCATCTGAAAAGGTACTGGCCAAAAAGCGAAAAATAGCCCAAGCAGTACAGCTTTAGCGACAGAATGTCGAGTGAGATGCCATAACTGAGGTTCATGAATCACTGGGCCAAAGACATTCAAATAACGATTGTTTTTTACCTTATCGGGATGTGGTAAGAATTTTTTAATGATTTTTCTTGGCATTGAAGGTTTTGGCTACAGCTAAATTTCTGTTAGTATCATTGTAGCTTTTGGAAGAGCGTTTAAACAGATTTATTTTTGAACTCGGTTCAAAATAATAGATAAAGGGATATTTAAGTGGTTAGGATCTGTATTGGTTTTTTGATCGGTTTATCTTGCCTTAGCTGGCTAGAAAATCTTGTTCAAAGTTACTTATTACTTTTCCTATCAAGCTTTCTTTTATTCCTTTTCTTTTTTTATTTGAATAAAACTTCATACATCAAGCGCCCTTTAATTTTTATTTGTTTAGGTCTAATTTGGGGTTCAGCGACGATATCTATTTGGTTAAACACAAGCAGTAAACTTGTTGATAAACCCATTAATGCCGAAATTGAAGGTTTCGTTTGCGATATACCGATCGCCGAGAAAATCACTTCTAGTAAAACTACGCCCGACATTTCAATAAAGCAAATTGAAGAGGCGGTTTATCGACTAAATTTTACTTTTTGTTTAACTAAAATTGAAGATCAAGAAATTAACTTTTATCATTCCAATAAAGTTAAACTTAACTACTATCGTACAGACCAACAACTTAAAGATTCATTACTTTCGGGTACACATTGGAAGCTAATCGCTAAACTTAAGCCGATCCATGGCAGACTTAATCCGGGCGGCTTTGACTATGAAAAATGGCTGGTTAGCGAAGGCTATGTTGCTACCGGATATGTCAAAAATTCTGAACAAATCGTCAATAATGTTTCCTTAATAAGTCGTTATCACCAAGCACGCCAGCGAATCTTTGATAAATTAACCTCTGTATTACCTCAGAGTGAATTACGAGGAATTATTTACGCATTGGCTATGGGGGAAAGGCGTTCAATTAATCCGCAACAATGGCAAGCGGTTCAAGGATCGGGAACCTCTCATTTACTCGCAATATCCGGACTTCATATAGGCATAGCAGCAATGTGGAGTTATTATCTGGTGTTGTTTATTGTTTCTCGGTTGCATTGGGTTGCAACTAGAATTGCTGCTCAAACTATTGCTCAAATCGCATCATTGACTGGAGCGACATCAATCTCATTAATCAGTGGGTTGGGTTATCCTGCGCAGCGAGCACTGATCATGTTATCTGTATTTTTAATCGTTAGATGGCTAGGAAGACAAATGTCGCTTGCTAATACCCTAGCTCTATCTGTTTTAGTGATAACTTTGTTGCAACCCTTTTCAGTTTTAACCATTAGTTTTTGGCTGTCAGTTGTGGCAGTCAGCATCATCGCTTTAATCTTGAGCTACCAACAAAAATCCAATGGTCAGCATCGCTCGTTTAAGGATTGGATAAGATTAAACTGGTTTTTGTTTTTAGGGTTAATTCCAATCACATGGATAACGTTTGACGGATTTTCGATGGTTGCATTTGCGGCAAATTTATTGCTAATTCCGTTAACTTCGTTTATCAGTACGCCCCTAATTTATATCGGGATGCTATTGATCTTGTTTAACACTAACTTAGCATCTTGGGTATTTATAGTTGTAGATAAAGCAATTTGGCTGACTTATCAAATTCAACGAATATTCTCGGAATTAAACCAAGCAATTTCATTTCCGGCTCTGCCTATTGAGTTGTTTCTTCTATTATTATTTAGCATGATAATTATTCTTTTACCTAATAAAATTCCTGGTAAAGCTATGCTTGTACCTATCATTATATTAAATCTTTTGATGTTTTTTGAGGAGCCACCAGAAGACAAATTTAAGATGGTTGTTTTTGATATTGGTCAAGGGCTAGCAATCCATATTTCAGTCGGTGATAAGCATTTACTTTATGATACAGGTTATGGAAGCAGGGGGTTTTCCATGGCTTCATCATCACTTATTCCTTATTTTAAAAGGCAAGGTATTGAACAAATAGATAAGTTTATTGCTAGCCATGATGATGCAGACCATTCAGGAGGGTTTACACAGGTTAATCAACAGTTGGTAGTTAAACAGATTCTGGCTGGTGAGAAAATTACAGCTGATAACAAAAACTTAGCAAAAGATTGTCATCAATCACAAGGTTGGAGCTGGTCTGGCGTTAGCTTTCAGTTTATTCCCCATCAACACCCATTAACCAGGAAAGGTAATAATGCGTCTTGTGTTTTGCAGATAGTAATTGAACCGTATCAAGGGCAATCAGAGCAAACCATTTTGTTAACCGGCGATATCGAAAAAAGAGCAGAGCGAAGTTTATTACAACATGAGCCCGTGCTGCTTAAAAAGTCTATTGATTTGCTAGTAGCACCACATCATGGAAGTTTAACTAGCTCAACTGAACCCTTTGTTAACTATTTACGTCCTAAGTTGGTTATATTTTCAGCGGGATACGCAAATCGTTGGAGTTTCCCGAAACAAAAAGTTGTTCAAAGATACGATAAGGTAGAAGCACGAAGCTTAACAACATGGCGGCAGGGCGCGATAAGTGTTACCCAAAATGAGCGAGGAAAATTAATCATTGAAACGGAAAGAGATGAAAACAAGCATTTCTGGCAAGCTCTTTAACAGTTAGACTCATTCAATTAGTTAAATTAAGTGTAAAGCTTGTTATAATCACTTTGGAACATGCGATTTTGTAGAATATCACTTAAATCAAAGAGTTAAATGAAAGAACTCAATTGCAGATTAAATAATACAAACTAATTAGGACGCCATATAAAGATGATTTCATTGTTAAAAGCTGGTGGTTGGATAATGATCCCGATCGTACTTTGCTCGTTAGCCGCATTTGTTATCTGTATTGAAAGGAGCTGGACTTTAAGGCGTAGTCAAATTACACCGAAACATTTGGTTGCTCAAGTGTGGAGTTGGATAAAAAACAACCAATTAGATAAAGCCAAGCTAAAACAACTAAAGGCCAGCTCGCCATTAGGTGAAATTTTAGCTGCCGGTTTGGTTAACCATTCACATGGCAGGGAAACTATGAAAGAGAGCATTCAAGAAGCTGGCCGTCTTGCGGTAGTTAAACTTGAACGTTTTCTTAACACCTTAGGTACGATTGCACAAATTACACCTTTGCTTGGTCTACTAGGAACCGTAATAGGTATGATTAGAGTATTCACCGTCATTACCGTTCAGGGAACCGGTGATGCAGGGGCGCTTGCTCATGGAATTTCAGAAGCTTTGATTACTACAGCAACAGGCTTGATTATCGCCATTCCTGCACTTATTTTTCACCGCCATTTTGAGCGTAAAGTTGATGAGTTAGTCGCTGAAATGGAGCAAGAAGCTTTGAAAATGGTTGAAGTATTACATGGTGAACGTGAGACGCTAAGAGGGTAGCTAGATGTTTTTTCGTAAAAAGAAACAGGAAATTGCCGTTAATCTTACACCGCTAATTGACGTGGTTTTTTTACTTTTAATTTTCTTTATGGTTTCAACTAGTTTCACTCGAGAAACCCAAATCAAATTAGATCTTCCTAAGGCAAGTGTTGAACCACTTGATAGCAAACCAGAGTCATTAGAAATCAGTATTGATAAAGAAGGCCGTTTCTTTATTAATGGAAAAGGTTTGGTTAACGAATCAATTGAAACGCTTAAAAAAGCAATTGCGCCTCTTATCGAGAATAACTCAAACATAGCGGTCATCATTAGTGCTGACGCGAATACGCCTTATCAGTCTGTGGTCACGGCAATGGATGCAGCCTCACAACTTGGTATTAGTAACTTAAAGATGGCGACTCAAAGGAACAATGAATGAGTACAGATTCGCCTCAAAACTCTTGGTTAACCTTTAAGCGATTATTTGGCTACCTTAAACATTATAAGCTTGCATTTTTTGTTGCTATCATCGGTAATCTAGCTTATGCCGGAATGGATTTTCTATTTGTACGCGCTCTAGAGCCTTTAACAGATGAAGCTTTAGTTAAAGGCAATATGGACACCCTTAAAATGGCACCATTTTTTGTTATAGGTGTTTTAGTATTTCGAGGTGTCGTTAGTTTTATTTCCGCTTATTGTATGGCTTGGGTTGGTCAGAATATTGTACAAAAGATCCGTATTCAGATGGTAGAACAATATATGCGTTTGCCTAGCCAGTTTTATGATAACAATACTAGTGGCACTTTGGTTTCAAAAATAACTTATGATACTCAGCAAGTAGCCAATGCCACAACCGATGCCATTACTAAATTGCTAAGGGAAGGTGGTTTAATCGTTTTTATTTTGTTTTATCTTTTTACTACAAATTGGAAGCTCGCTTTAGTATTTTTATTAGCTGCTCCTATCATAGGAATAATCGTTAGTGCTACCAGCAAGCGTTTTAAAAAAATAAGTCTTAGAATTCAAGATGCAATGGGAGGGATCACTCAAAACACACAAGAGGTGGTTGAAGGCTACAAGGTTATAAAAACCTATGGCGGTGAGAAATATGAAATGAAACGCTTTAGTAAAGAAGCCGCATTTAATCGTCAACAGAATATTAAAATGGTTATAACGCGTGCTGTAAGTGTACCTTTGATTCAATTAATGGCTGGTTTATCTTTGGCTCTAGTCATATATTTTGCGGGTATTGAATTACAAAATAATACTTTGTCTGCGGGTCAATTTGTAGCAATGCTTTCAATGATGATGTTGATGTTAAAACCTTTAAAAATAATATCTAATCTTAACAGTGTTATTCAGACGGGTATTGCCGCGGCACAGCGTATCTTTGAGATACTTGATGAACAGCAAGAAAGAGATTCAGGACAGCATAAGATCAATTCACCAAAAGGAAAGATTGAATTTAAACAGATCGAGTTTTCATATTCAAAAAATAGCAGTAAAGTTTTAAATGATGTTTCATTTAGCATTAATCCGGGTCAAACTTATGCACTAGTTGGTCGTTCCGGTAGTGGTAAGTCAACTTTAGTTAATCTTCTTTCTCGATTCTATGACCCGACTAAAGGGGCAATTTTGTTAGATGGCTTTGAAACAAAAAAATTACAATTAAAAAATTTAAGACAACACATTAGTTTAGTTTCTCAACAGGTCACTTTGTTTAATACCAGCGTTGCAGAAAATATCGCTTATGCTTGTGAAGACATTGATATTGAAAAAGTTAAATCGGCTGCTATAAAAGCGCACGCTTGGGAATTTATCGAAAAACTTGAAAAAGGTTTAGACGAAAAAATTGGCGAGAATGGTAATAAACTATCAGGGGGGCAGCGACAACGATTGGTTATCGCAAGAGCGCTCTACAAAGATTCTCCGGTAGTTATTCTAGATGAAGCAACCTCTGCATTAGATACAGAATCAGAAAGGCATATTCAAGCGGCTTTTGATAGCTTAACAAACAATCGAACGACTCTTGTTATCGCCCATCGATTATCTACAATCGAGAATGCCGATTGTATTTTGGTGATGGATAATGGAAAAATTATTGAACGAGGAAACCATTCTGAGTTATTAGCTAAAGATGGTTTTTACGCAAAACTCTATTCAATGCAGTTTCAAGAACCCAATTAAACCGATTGAAAATGTATTTAACTATCGAGAACATCTGGTATTCAAAATCTAAACTAAAATGGTTGTTGTGGCCGTTGCATTTAATATTTTATTTTATTGTTTGGTTTAAACGTTTTTTATATCAATCAAATGTTATATCGAGTCAAATCTTTTCTAAACCTGTGATAGTGGTTGGCAACCTAACCATTGGTGGTACTGGAAAAACACCCTTCATCTCTCAGCTAACAAAAATATGTTTTGACAAAGGCATTAAAGTTGGAATCGTTAGCCGTGGTTATCATGCGAAAACAACTAAGTTTCCTCACCAAGTTTCGGACATTGATGACGCCTTAAGTGTTGGGGATGAAGCTTATATGCAGTTTAAAAAACTAAAAGGTTTTAATATACCATTGGTCATTGATCCCGATCGAGCAAGGGGCGTTAATTATCTAATTAACAATAATCAGATTGATCTGATTATTAGTGATGATGGCTTACAACATTACAATATGTCGAGAGATATAGAAATATTACTTTTTGATCAACAGCGACAATTTGGCAATCAATTAGTTTTGCCGTTTGGCCCTCTTAGGGAACCAATGAGTCGATTGAAGTCAGTTGATTTATTGGTACAAAATGGAAATTCTAATAATCCCTTTAGCAAAAATTCAGTGATACTAAATACAACCGAATTCGTTAACATAAAGACCGGAAAAAAATATTCAACGGATTTATTTTCAAAGCAACAACAAAAAGTTAATGCTGTCGCTGCCATTGGTAATCCAAAACGTTTCTTAGATTCTTTACGTTCAGTCGCAGAGGTTAAAAATATTAAATGGCTGATCGACCATCACCAATTTCAGACTAATGATTTCAATGAATTTAATGATCAAGTAATTGTGATGACAGAAAAAGATGCGGTTAAATGTTACCAATTTGCTAAAGAACACTGGTATTATTTAGCGGTTGAAATGGAATTTAATCAACCGCTTTGCGAAGAGCTTGATGGTTTAATTAAAAAATTAACTAAAATTTAATATTTATATAGCGATGCCAATCGAAAGGTTATAGAAAATGGATAAAAAGTTATTAGAAATAATTGTCTGCCCAGTGTGTCATGGTAAATTAGATTATATTAAAAAGGAATCTAAGCTTCTTTGTCAGTTTGATCGACTTCTTTATAATATCGATGACGGTATTCCTGTTCTACTTGCAAACAAAGCAGAGTCACTCACAGCTGAGCAGGTAGATTCCCTTAAATGAAATTTCATGTGATTATTCCGGCTCGATATCATTCGACAAGACTGCCAAGAAAACCACTGTTAAAAATTGGTGAGTATACAATGATTGAGCATGTTTGCCATAGAGCGAAAGAGAGCGGGGCAGAATCAGTCACTGTTGCGACGGATCATGATGAAATATTAAACTGTGTAACTCAGGCGGGTTTTAATGCTGTATTAACTAGCTCAGATCACGCTTCTGGTAGCGATAGAATTTATGAAGCTGCACAAATCTTAAAGTTGGCTGATAGTGAAATTATAGTCAATGTTCAAGGTGATGAGCCTTTTATTCCAAGTCAAAACATTTCACTGGTAGCAGCGTTAATCAATAAACATCAAACAAAGATGGCTACGCTATGTACGCCGATTTTAAAGCAAGATGATATTAATAATCCGAATGCCGTTAAAGTTATTTTTGATACTAATAAAAAAGCGATTTATTTTTCTCGTGCAGCCATTCCTTTTGATCGAGATTCTGATAATAAAAATATAGTTGGCAACTATTTTAGACACATTGGAATTTACGCATATACTAAATCCTTTTTATCCCAATACGTATTATGGCCAGAATCTAATTTGGAAAAAATCGAAAAGCTCGAGCAATTAAGAGTAATAGAAAATGGAGAAAGTATTTATTTAGATGTATTACCAACATCTCCGCCAGCAGGGATCGATACACAAGAAGATCTTGAGCGCGCTAATAAATATTATGAATCTAATCGAACTTGCCGATAACAGCCAATCTTACCTGAATAAAATTCAATTGTTTTTAGATTTTGCTAACAACTCAAATACTCAAGTTGTACCAGATCCGTATTATGGTGGAGCTGGAGGTTTTGATCATGTGATCGATTTAATTGAAGATGCGAGTAGGGGGATTAATTTTACAATTAGAGTCTTGCAGTTAGAATCTTGCGCTTGAATCGTCAATATCCGAAAAATAGAATTTGAAATGAAATTTTTGAAATTAAAATAAGAGCCAGCCACAATAACTGACTCTTATCTAATATTACTCGCTTAGTGCAGTAGTTAACTCTTCTAAGTTAGGTTTTGTCATCGGGCTATAACTCTTCACTGTTCCTTCAGGTTCAATATAGTTAGAAGTTGCCGTTTCGCCTTCCTCATATTGTTTAGCAACAAATCCAAACTCAACTGAAACAAGTTTTTCAGGGTTAGTTGCTTTAGTTGTTGCAGAATAAGACTTTCTCGGAATTGAAGTTTGTACTGGCTTGCTAGCAACTTCAGGGGGTGAAATCTCAGATTTCACCATTTTATTGATAGCAACCTTTGCTTTTGGTGCGGGTGCTGAACTATCAGCAGTCTCCGTTTTTACTGGCGGTTTAGTATCGGCCTTGTAAGCCTGACTAGACTTTTGCTCAACACTATCTGCAACCTTATTCGGCTTAACAGCTTCTTTAGTCGCTACCGGATCTTTTTTAGCGGGTGTTTGCTTTGCATTAGTTTTTTGAACCGCTGCTTTTTGATCGTCTTTAGTTGCTTGAACTGAAGCTTGTTGAGTTGTTTCAGCCTGAGGAGGCCGGTTAGCTTGCTTTTCTGCGACCGGCTGAACATCAGTGTTTTTCTGTCGACGTTCATCTCTCGATTTACGCTCAGGTCTTGGTCCACGATTAGCCTCTCTAGGCGCGTCATTTTTAGCCTGTTGTGGACGCTTATTACGATCGTTTCTTGGATTTCTGGCTCTAGTAGGTCGGTTACCCCTATTTTGAGATACGTTTTTTTCTTGGGTTTTCGTTGTTGACTGTTCGTCTTTGCTAGGCTTAGCATCTTTAGCATTAGCCCCCTGATTACGTTTGTCATAATTCTTATTACGATTATTCCTATGACGGCTATTTTTGTTTCTATGCCTAGGATTTCGCTGATTTCGATTATGACGCGAACGATTTTCTTTTTCCTTTTTTTCCTTTTCGCTATCACCAAACATTGAACGCCATAAACGGGTAAAAATCCCTGGCTCTTTCTTTGTTTCTTTTTCTCTTTTCACGTGCTGTGGAGCCGCTTGCATTTCAACACTGGTCACCGCAGCTTGTTCCGCAGGTTTCGCGATTATTGCTTCATGGCTAGTAGTAACTATCTCTAATTCAGGTTGAGAAGGGACTTTGTAACTTTCAGTTTCTAGAGATTCAGATTTGCGTAAACGCTTAATTTCATAATTTGGCGTTTCCATATAAGGATTCGGAATAATAATCAAAGCTGTTTTTTGACGCTTTTCAATTGCTGCAATGATCTTTCGTTTTTCATTGAGTAAAAAGGTCGCAACTTCAACCGGTAAAATAGCTTGTACTAATGAAGTAGAATCTTTAGATGCCTCTTCTTCTAACAAACGGAGAATCGATAGCGAGAGAGATTGAACACCTCGTACCACACCTGTTCCTGTACAGCGCGGGCAAACTCCATGAGCTGACTCACCTAAAGATGGTTTAAGTCTTTGGCGTGACATTTCTAGTAAACCAAAGCGAGAAATTTTACCGACTTGTACTCTCGCTCTGTCACGAGTTAAAGCTTTACGTAAAACATTTTCGACTTCTCGCTGGTTTTTAGATTGCATCATATCGATGAAATCAATAACCACAAGTCCACCCATGTCTCTTAATCTAAGTTGGCGAGCAATTTCAACCGCAGCTTCTTTATTGGTATGAAAAGCAGTTTCCTCGATATCTGCGCCTTTAGTGGCTCTCGCCGAGTTGATATCGATTGAAACAAGTGCCTCTGTTGGGTCGATAACAATCGAACCACCTGATGGCAAGCGTACTTCTCTTAAAAAAGCAGATTCAATTTGATTTTCAATTTGAAAGCGATTAAATAACGGCGTTTCACGATCGTCATTTAATTTAACGCGATTAGAAAATTCTGGACGAATGAATTCAATTTGACGCTTTACTTTATCAAAAATTTCCTTCTTATCAACAACAATTTCGCCGATATCCGCTCTTAGATAATCTCTTAATGAGCGGATAATAACATCGCTTTCTTGATGGATTAAAAAAGGAGCGGGGCGAGCTTCAGCAGCTTTAGTGATAGCTTCCCAAAGGTTTATTAGAACCATCATGTCCCATTTTAATTCTTCAGCACTACGACCAACACCTGCAGTACGAACGATACATCCCATTCCCTTCGGCGTTTCAACCTCACGCATTGCTTGACGAAGTTCATCACGTTCTTGTCCTTCAATTCGACGAGAAATTCCACCTGCTCTTGGATTGTTTGGCATTAATACCAAATAACAACCTGCCAAGCTGATAAAGGTAGTTAATGCGGCGCCTTTATTGCCACGTTCTTCTTTATCAATTTGAACAATAACTTCTTGTCCTTCAGCAACAACTTCTTTGATGTTTGGACGACCACGGAAGTTTTTATCCGTAAAATATTCACGTGAAATTTCTTTAAGAGGAAGGAAGCCATGGCGGTCAGCACCGTAGTCAACAAATGCCGCTTCAAGGCTAGGTTCTACGCGAGTAATTTTTCCTTTGTGGATATTGGCTTTCTTTTGTTCTCTGCCAACCAGTTCTATATCTAGGTCAAATAGGTTTTGACCATCAACCAAAGCAACTCGAACTTCTTCAGCTTGAGTCGCGTTAATTAACATTCTTTTCATTTAATTCTCTCTTTTTCAATCGTTAACCGATTAAAAGTATTAGGTTATTACTGAGAGAATGAGGTTAGAAAGTGCTATAAAAACGTATGTAATTGGAAAGATGATCCGTAAGTTTATTCTAGGGTAAAGATTTCATACAAACAAAGTCTTTAAATTCAGTTAGTTAGCGGTTTGGCCAGGTGTAGTTTCGTTAATTCCGAAAAATCGGTTATAAACTAGACGCGCCCAACTTTAGATATGCCTAACTATGGCTTACTTGGATCTATCGCTACAATGTCTGTAGCCCATTTTTTATCACGTTTTCTATTTTTAAGCTCTTGAAACTAAGCTGATTCAGCTTTGGTTTCAATTAAAATTCTATTCTCATACGTCTTAATAACAACGATATGTGTTGGTACAAATGCTAACTTAATTAAAAACTAGATTTGTGTTCTATTTTATTTTTCGTTCGTTTATACGAACATTAATGAATTCTTTTTTAGCTGTAAGTTATAAAAATTTACTAGCTACTATGGCGTTTACGTTAATACGAAAATGGTAAAATATCTTATTCAGACAAACCAAAACGCTCTTCTGGTACTTTGACAAGGCTCTTTCTTAACATTGTTAAGAGAATCTGAGTCTTGAAATATCAAAGGGTAGCTGATTTCAGCGCCATTCCAGCAGGCGAACTATAACAACTAATCTTTTGTACATCAATGGATTATACGACTATAGAGCCGTAAAAGATTAATAATATTAGTAATTGCTAAATTTAAATGCGTTTTATCCGTTAATTTACCACTAAAGGTTTTTTATATTTGCTAATGCCTTATTTTCTAAAGGGTTATTTATCGATCATTATTAGGCTGTTTGTTGATTTACAACAAGTTATAATGTGATCAAATAGAATAATTTAGGATTCATTGATGGATTATAAAGATGTTGTAGATAACCTAGACGAGCAGACGATAAATAAACTTCGAACGGCTGTTGAGCTAGGTCGGTGGGAGAATGGCGATAAGCTGACAGAAGCGCAGCGTGACAACGCGATGCAAGCGGTGATGATGTGGCAAGCAAATAAAATTGAAGACTTGACTGAGGAACCTTTTAAAGTGAATAACAAAGGTGAGTTTAAAATCGGGAAGGGCGCGACCTTAGATGAGACACCCCTTGAATTTAGGCAAGAGATTGATAAACAGATTTTAGATAAAAGAATTATTTTTAAATCTAAAGGCTAATGTCAGAAACCAAACTAACAAAGAAAATCAGGTATTTTAAAACCAATGAATGATAACAAAATCAACCCTTATACTGACAACTATATGATTAGTTTTAATCAAGCTAAGCAGTTGGTGATTGAAAATTCTCCATTATTGAGCAGTGAAACAATTTTTTTATCATCGGCTAGTAATCGAGTATTAAGTAGTGCTTTAATTTCGCCAACATCGGTTCCTTCATTTGATAATTCGGCAATGGACGGTTATGCGGTCAATTCAATAGATTTGGTTTCAGCAACTAAAGAAAATCCAGTTTGCCTAGAATTAGCTGGTATTACTGCTGCAGGCGATACCAGTGATTATCATCAAGTCACCAAAGGCAAGGCATGGAAGATTATGACCGGCGCACCTGTTCCCGATGGTTTTAATAGTATTATTCCGGTAGAAAATACACAGCTTAATGCAGATAAAGTGAATTGTTTTTCATCGCCTGAGCAGGGCGCTCATGTTCGCTTGAAAGGGCAAGATTTCAACTCAGGCGACCCTATTTTGAACCAAGGTCGAATAGTCAATTCAAATGGCATCATGGCTTGTGCAGCGCTAGGTGTTGATCAAATTCAAGTCTATAAAAAGCCCTCAGTAGCGATTTTCTCAACCGGAAAAGAGCTTGTTGATGATCCTCAAACGCCGTTACAACCTGGACAAATTAGAAATTCGAATAAACCTTTTATTCAAAACTGGTTGTCTAATCTACCGGTTGAATTAATCGATGCTGGAACCAATCACGACCAAATCCAAGCTTTCGAGAATGATCTACAAGCTCAGCTTGATAGTGGCACCCATATTATTATTAGTACCGGCGCGGTTTCTATGGGAGATTTTGATTTTATCCCACAAACAATTATCAAGCTTGGTGGAGAAATCATTTTCCATAAAGCCAAAATTCGCCCCGGTAAACCAATTTTATTTGCTAAGTTTCCAAGCGGAACACTTTATTTTGGTTTGCCAGGTAATCCAATATCGGCTGCTATAGGTCTGCGTTTCTTTGTTTCAAGTGCAATAATGAATATGTTAGGACTTCCAGCTGAAATGCCATCAACAAGCATTGCGAAAACCGATGTTAATAAGAAGCAAGGGTTCCGCGCTATCCTGAAAGCTAACGCTCAAATCAATGACCAAGCACAACATGAAAGCACCATTCTCGAAGGCCAACAGTCATTTAAAATTCATTCGTTACTTAATGCTAATGGTTGGGCGGTGATTAGCGAAGATAAGGATGTTCTTAAAAAGGGTGATTCGCTCGATTTTTACCCAACGCTATTAAACTGGGAGTAGCTTTGTTATGTATATTCGTGTCGAGGGACAAACTATTCGATACCGTATTTCTAGAGAAGAAGCGGAAATTTTAATTGACGGGCAAGAATTAACCCAAACCACACAATTCTCTGAGGATTACTCGCTGACCTACAATATCAAGATTACTGAAGAAGCGAGTTGTTTTAGCGCCGAATCTCACAATAAGCTATTTTTACTGGTTAATAGACAAAAACTTATATCGGAAATTGAGGGAAGACCGAGTAAGCAGGGGATTGAAATTCCTACAGCAGACAAAAGCAATCATCTTTTGGTTAATCTAGAAATCAATTTAAAGAATAAATCCCTATAATCAGATAGATAAGAGGTTTATTTAAATTGAATTCTATGCCTCGTTCAGACACCAGAATTCTTTTGTATCTTTCAAAAAATATTCACCTTAGCTAACTGGCTCAAATACAGGTAGTTTTATCTCTAGCAGTGTTACAGGGAAGTAATTGTGAGGGCATAATCACGATAACTTTCTTTTACCCTAGACTTTTCTTGTTACAAATGTAAGGACTTAGGATGATGAAATTAATAACGTGAACATGTATCTTACCCATTAATTCGTTATTTTAAGATAGGGTTCGATTGGATCCAATACCAAATATACGTGGGAGAAAAATAGTGCCTGATTATACCCTTACCATTAATGGAAAATCTCATGCTGTAAAGGATGTTGATAACTCAACACCCCTTCTATGGATTTTACGAGATACACTAGGTTTGGCTGGAACCAAATACGGGTGTGGTATAGGTGAGTGTGGTGCTTGTACGATTCACCTTGACGGAAAGCCAATCCGTTCATGCTTGTACCCTGTATCCGCAGTCGTTGATGAAGAAATCCGTACAATCGAAGGATTGACCAGTAAAGACGGAACATTACATCCCCTTCAACAAGAATGGATTGTGTCTGATGTGTCCCAATGTGGCTATTGTCAGGCTGGACAAATCATGTCTGCTGCAGCCTTACTCGATCAAAATCCCAATCCCAGTGATTCTGATATTAATGCTGCAATGAAGGGAAATTATTGCCGTTGTGGTACCTACAACCGAATAAAAGCCGCTATTCACACAGCTGCAGATAACATGTCAAAGAAGGGGGAGTAGGTTATGAAAAAATCATCTCCAAGCCCTGAACCGTCCACTTTTGAAGCGCTTTTTGACGAACTTAATCCCAATGAAGAACTTGACTCTATTGGAGAACTTGACCTCAATGAAGATATGTCGTTACCCAATAATATAAAAATGGACCGCCGATCTTTTCTCAAAATTTCAGGCATAGCTGGTGCGGGATTTGTGCTGGCATTCACCTTGAGTGGAAAGACAAATGCGGCATCTTCAGAAGGTCGTTCAGAATTAAATGCCTATATTCGAATATCACCCGATGGGTCAATTTATATTTATTCTAAAAACCCGGAAATTGGGCAGGGTATTAAAACATCCATGCCGATGATTATTGCCGAGGAGCTAGATGCTGACTGGAAGGATGTGACGGTTGAGCAGTCTCCCATTAACAAAATACTATTTGGCAGACAAAATGCTGGAGGCTCCAGATCGATTTCTTCCAACTGGGACACCATGCGAAAAGCCGGTGCAACGGCTCGCCATATGCTGATAAATGCTGCTGCTAATGAATGGAGCGTGCCCGCAATAGAATGTACCACTGAAAACAGTCATGTCTTTCATGGCAATACTAGTCAAAAAATATCTTATGGAAATCTTGCGACCAAGGCTGCTACCTTGGTTGCTCCATCGGAAGGCGCGGTAAAATTAAAAGATAAGAAAGATTACAAAATACTCGGTAAAAGGATTACTGGTGTTGATAATCACCTGCTGGTAACTGGCCAACCACTGTTTGGCATTGATCAGGCTTTACCTGGTATGTTGTATGCCGTTTATGAAAAATGTCCCGCTGTAGGGGGTACCGTTGACAGCGCTAATTTGGATGAAATTCGTAAACTGCCTGGTGTAAAATATGCCTTTATATTGAAGGGAAACGGCAATGTGATGGAATTAAAGCCTGGCGTTGCTATCGTTGCAACAAGCACTTGGGCAGCCTTTCAGGCAAAAAGACAGCTGAAGGTAAAGTGGAACGAAAGTAATGCATCAAAGGATAGCTGGAGTGATTTGGTAAAGCGGGCACAGCTTATGAAAGTCCAGCCTGCGGAAAAAATACTATTTGAAAAAGGCAATGTCGATGCAGCAATGGAAGATTCGGCAAAATCCATTGATGCACTATACAGTTTTCAGTTCGCAGCTCACGCCACCCTTGAGCCACAAAACTGCACGGCATGGTACTCCAATGGCGCAATTGAGGTATGGGCTCCTACGCAATCGCCCAGCAGAGGCCTTACTAGTGTAGCCAATACACTTGGAATAAAAGAAAATAAGGTAACCATACATCAGACACGGGTTGGAGGTGGTTTTGGCCGACGACTAGTTAATGATCCGGCGTGTGAAGTGGCTGCAATTTCCAAGCATATCAATGCTCCAGTCAAACTGCAGTGGACTCGTGAAGATGATATGGTGCATGATTTCTATCGCGCAGGCGGTTTTCATTCATTCAAAGGAGGGATTGATCGAGAAGGGAAGGTTGCTTTCTTGCAGGATCACCTCATTACCTTCAGCCACAACGGAGAAAAATCGGTTATTGCTGGAGCGCCACGCCGACCTTCACAAGTTTTTCCGGCACAGCTTCTGAATAATTTTCGCATGAACCAGTCATTGTTACCATTGAAAACACTCTGTGGTCTATTGCGTGCTCCAGAATCAAATACTACAGCCTGGGCTTTTCAAAGCTTCCTTCATGAACTGGCTGTTGCTTCGGGAAGGGATCATCTTGAGTTCTTGCTTGATATTATGGGGGAACCTCAATGGTTGCCGCCTAAAAACCTGTATGGACTAAATACTGGTAGGGCAGCTGATGTAATCAAGCTAGCCGCTGAAAAAGCCGGTTGGGGTAAAAAGCTACCGGCAGGAAGAGGGTTGGGGCTGGCCTTCCATTTTAGTCACGCAGGTCATTTTGCAGAAGTTGCTGAGGTTAGCGTCAGCCCGGCAAAAAAATTAATAGTTCACAATGTCACTGTTGCAGCGGATATCGGGCCAGTTATCAATTTAAGCGGTGCTGAAAATCAGTGTCAGGGCTCAGTCATCGATGGTTTAAGTACAATGTTAGGTCTCGGGATAACTATGGAGAAGGGGCGGATACAACAGTCAAACTTTGATACCTATCCACTCCTGCGCATGCCTGATGCGCCAAATGTTGATGTCCATTTTATTCAAAGTGACAATCCTCCTACGGGAGCCGGTGAGCCAGCCTTGCCGCCTTTAGCGCCCGCAATATGTAATGCTATATATGCTGCTTCAGGTTATCGTGTCCGGACACTCCCAATAACAAAAGAAGGTTTTTCCGTTTGATGTTTGTTGAAGCTTTTCATAACCAAGTACTCATACTCAACCGATAATATTCCCATTTTAAGTAACTGCATGATGAAACGTGTGAAGTTTTGTTCGCTAAAGTCACTGCTGGAAACATTTCTGACAGAAAGCCTATCCCTGACATGGTAAAAGAGTTATGAGGAAGTCTTTATGCTAACAAAGGTTATATTTCCTCAAAGTTTAACTGAAAACTTCTCTTCTCAAGATATTTAACTGATTACTGGCACTCGGAAAAATATGAAGAATAAAATGATGTCTTTGTGGGATCGGTTAATGCTGAGAATCAGCTAACCAATAACAGTAAACTTATGGTCGTGGAAAATGATTAAAGCACCAAGCACAACATTTGAGCGAAAGAATTCTAGGATGACTTGGGTCGTCACAAATACAGGTAGTTTTATCTCTAGCAATGTTACAGGGAAGTAATTGTGAGGGCAGTTACTTAACTACTATCAAATTCGACACTTAACAAATTGGTAACTCTTTTAGTGCTATTAAGTTAAGATAGAGTCAATGTAATAAGACAAGTAAGTCACGTAATAAAATAATGCGTTATATATTTAATGAATTTGAATTTGACAGTGCAAGTTTACTACTGACTAAGAATGGTGAGCTACTAGCAATTCGTCATACTGAAGCCAAAGTTTTAGCTGTATTACTTGAACAAGCCGATACGGTTTTAAACAAAGAAGATATTCTATCTCAGGTTTGGCAAAACAAAATAGTATCGGAACAGGTTGTTTTTCAGAACATTAGTCACTTAAGGAACCTGTTTGGTAATGACTCAATTAAGACCTTTCCAAAACGTGGCTACCAATGGCAACTAACCACCAAACCCACTTCATCTGAAACTCAGTACACAACAAGCAACCAGCATTCACAACATATATCAGATTTATCACATCAATCTCTTCTTTCAATACCAGCTAAAAAACGACCTTTTTGGCAACTTGCAGTGCTAGGGTGCATCTTTATTATCACAGTAGGTGTTATTTACTCACAAAGGGAGTTTGTGCAAGACGATACAGACAAAGTGATTAAATTGGCTTATATCCCAATTGCTAACCTTGACGGTAAGACTAGCTCTGGAGATGAAGGCATAATTCTTGAGGATAATACTTTTTTTGATTTCACCAAGTTAACTCACCTTGATACGGAGCTATTCGAAAATTCTAGAGAGATTGAATACCCTAAATTATCCAATACTCACCCCTTTATACTAACGGGTAAAATTCGCACTTATAAGCAACAAACCTATTTAGACTTTATGGTAAAAGGCCCTTTTTCAGATTGGAAAGGTCAACTCGCTGGCTCGTCAAAACAAGATATTATTGAGCAACTGCAACACCATTTAAAACAGGAGGTTATTTATGATTTAATCGGTAAACCTCAGCCACCTGAGTTTAGAAAAGCTAAATTATCAATTGCCCATCAAACTTCGCCCAATGACCTTATCATCCTGCGAAAATTGAGCGTTATTTACCTTAAAACCGACGAACTCGAAAAAGCCATGGCAATGGCCGACAAGTTAATCAATATGGCTCAATCACAAAACAACCCGCAACATATGGGGAGAGCACTGCTTTATCAGAGCAAAATATTAAGAGGAAAGAAGTTGTATGATTTAAGTGCACAGAAGCTGACATCAGCAATTGAGCGATTTGAAAAAATAAACGACTTAAATCATCAAGCACATGCATCGATCAACCAAGCTTGGCTAGATCATCAGCAGAAAAATTACCCCGCAGTTAAAGCCAGCTTACTAAAGTCTGCACAACTTGCTTATGATGCCAATAATAAGCTTGGTGAGATAGCAGCACTCACCTACTTATCTGAGTGGGCACATAAGTACCAGAAGGATGACGATAAATATTTTTATTTACAACAAGCTGAAAATAAAATGAATGCTTACCAGTTGCCCATTTACCACTTTGCCAATATATCATATCGTTATGCTACTTTCGCTACAGCCTTATCGGAAAAGGAACCTCACCTAAAACAGGTGCTCAAATATACTGCTTTAACACCCGAACATTGGATTGCACAGTCTAGCCGGAGGCAATTAGTGCAACAGTACATAACACAAAATCGACTTGTTGAAGCTCAAGCTTTAGTTGAAGGTAGGGCCTCAGACAATTACAACAACTCATATCTGAGAACCTTAATGGCACAAGCGAAACAGCAAACGAATAAAATGATTAACCATGCTCAACGTACCTTCGAACAAGCCGCGCTTGCAGGAAAAAAATCGCTGAGCTTAGATGTAGCGCTACTTTTATGCAAGCAACAGGTAAACTGTGATTTTTATTCTCAATATATTAATGACAATGCCACGGCTAGTTGGCGAAGCACTAATGAAAATAAATTGCTTGAGCTTCACTTCTAGCAAAAGCTTAAAGCCCCATGAAATATGCCCAAGTTTTATCTACTTCTTAGCCATGACTTAACTTTGGTGTAGCCCTTCACTAGGCTCCTTCTTGGTGATTTTACTGCTTGGGATATATGTCGCGATTAAAACCATCACTATAATGAATATCGGTATGCCTGCCAGCCCAATAAGATAGCTATTACCACCTATAATCATTGATTTGGTTATCTGGCTCACAACCCAAAGCGACAGCGATATACCCAGGGCGAGGCCGAACAGTAGTTGCATACAAGCTTGTTTTAAAAACAGTTTTATTATCTGCTTGTCTCGAGCACCTAATGCACGCCGTGTCGCTATCTCCTGACTTCGCAGTGTAATAGTGTTGGCGGCAACGGCATAAATACCACTGGCAGCAAGAAATAAGGCCACCAGGCCACACCATAAGAAGATGGTATTCACGGCATTCACTAACATCATCGGCTGCTTAATTAAATTGTCATAGCTTTGAATATGATAGGCGGCGACATCGGCGTCTATTTTATTAATTACCTGAAGTAATGACGATTCAGCCTGTGATTGTAAACCTGAATAGTGAATTATTATGTTCATTGTCCAATTCCGCCTGTCCATCAGGCCATAACCGTTATGCTGAGCGCTGGTGGCTTGCATAGTAGAACCATGAACAGTGTCAGAAACAATACCGATGATGTTTCGCCACTCTGTTTGCCAGCCTTCATCATTACCACTACGAACTCGTTGTCCAATGGCGTCGCCATTGGGAAAAAGATCTCTGGCCATGGCGACATTAATAATGACGGGGGACTCGGTGTTTTCGAGATCTCGGCTGTCGCTCGCTAGATCTCTAAGGTCAAAACTACGCCCTTCGATTATTTTCATACCTACTGCACGCCAGGCATCACGGTCGACGATTTCAAAATTCCAGACAGGATTTTCGTTAAATACCTCAGCTGGCTTGCCCTGTACTTCAAAGTGAGAATTACCTCCTCCGGTACCGGGCAAACTGCTGAAATAAGCAACGGCATGAATGTTTGGCAGCTGCTCCAATTCGTCCTTTAGCTGATAGTAATAGTCATTCCGCTTTTTTCTCGCCTCTGGCGCCCCTGCATTCCAGGGATAGGTGCCAGAGGGTAATCGCAATGTTGCCGTTATTCTGTTCTGGGTATCCACACCATAATCGGCATTTTGTGCCGAATAGCTGGTACTGAGTAACATTGTGGCAACCACTAAGACCACACAGGATAAGGCAATTTCCGTCACCACTAATGCTTTGTTTGCCCGACCTGCTTTTTTCCCCAAGGCACCACGGGTACCGTCTCTTAACAGCCCATTCAAGTCACCGGAAAGTGCACGCCAGGCGGGGATCAATCCGGTTAGTAAAATCATAAAGACGATGGCAAGTAGTAGCACTATAATCGCGTCCCTACCTAGATTAAGCTGCCACCAAAAAGGTTTCTCGCCACTCATTGCAAAAATCTGCTCAAATACGCTATTGCTTACGTTAACGCCCCATCCTGCGAGAGAAAATGCTACCAGACCACCCAGACAACAAATAAATATGCTTTCCCATAACATTTGCAATACCAGTCGTTTTCTCGGTATGCCTAGTGCGATACGTATCGCCACTTCTTTAATACGTTCATTGACCCGGGCCAAGAGTAAATTACCAATATTAATGCAGGTCAGCAGAAGTATCAGCAGTACTACGGTGAGCATGGCAACAAAAACCGAATAATGATGAAATACCTTGTCATTTGTTAATTTAAAGTCGAAGGCTGTTATATACCCCCCAGGAGAGGAAGCGCGCCAGGCAAAATTCTGTGGTAAGGTTTGATAGTGTCTTTGTAATATCCTTCGCATCTCTCGCTGAAACTGTTCTAATGAAAGACCTTTTTTTAAACGGGCTAAAGCCAATAAGTGACCTCTGTTTGCAGGCTCCGTAGGCTTGAGTATTTCTGCAGATAAGGGTTGCCAGATTTGCGCAACAGCAGGAAGTGCAAAACCTTCGGGCATCACACCTATGATCCGTGTAGGTACGCCACTTACTTGTACGCTAGATCCGACAATACCCATGTTTCCAGCAAAATGATTTTGCCATACCTCGTAACCCAATACCGTCACGCGTTCAGCCCCAATGTCTGAATCTCGAGGCTTAAATCCCCGCCCTAATATGGGCTGTACACCGGCAACTTCAAACAGGTTCCACTGACTGAAACTGGCATTAAGTTTTCTTGAGCTGGTTTTGTTACCCAAACCGCCTATTGTTCTGATGCCAGTTGAATACAGGCTCATGCCCTGTAACAACTCGGATTCTGCACTTATCTGATTCAAATGGTAGGGGTCAGCAGGGAGCCTCCTGCCAAGAGATTCTTTATATTCACCTTCAATGGCGATGATGTGAGTATCACCATTTAGGGTGAGCGGTTTAAAAATCAGCTGATTAAGTAAAGAGTATGTGTATACCGTCAGGCCTAGGCCGATGGCAACAATTAGCACAGACGTCGCAGTAAATACCGGCTTTTTCAGTAATAGCCTGAGCGCATATTTAATATCAATCCAAAAAGACATATGTTTTCCTTAGCTTTATTACACGGCGATGGCTTGAGTACTAGTGACCTCATAGTCTGATACTATTTTTCCATCAAACACTTCTATAACTCTTTGGGCGCGCTCTGCCGAAGCAGGATCATGGGTAACCATGCATATGGTTGCGCCATCCTGATGTAATTCATCAAGCAGTGCCATAACAGATTGGGCATTTTTAGAATCCAGGTTCCCGGTAGGCTCATCGGCAAGGATAATGGCAGGTTTGCCGGCGATTGCACGGGCAACGGCAACCCTTTGCTGCTGTCCACCGGAAAGCTGAGAGGGGTAGTGGTTCGCGCGGTGAGTCAAGTCGAATTTTTCCAGAGACGAAAGCACCATGTCTTTGCATTGATTTTTATTTAGATCTGTTCTGTAGCTCAGAGGCAGTTCAATATTTTCCGCCACCGTTAAATCACTGATCAAGTTAAAAGATTGAAATACAAATCCAATCTCTTTATTTCTGATCCTAGCTCGCTCATCAGGGTCAATGTTCGAGGCATTGTGCCCGGCGAGTTGATACAGACCACTTGTGGGTGTGTCTAGCAGGCCCAGTAAAGATAAGAGGGTTGACTTTCCACAACCCGAAGGCCCAGTAATGGACAAGTATTCCCCCTTATATATGGTTAGATTGATATTATTTAGCGCGTTGGTTTCGACCTCATCGGTGAAAAACACCTTATTAAGGTCTTTTAGTTCAACTAAAGCGGTTTTATTATTTGTTACATCTTGTCGAGTAGACATTTGTGTCTCCTATAGTTTGTAAAATTAATATTTATAAACGCAAGGAAACACAATGCCCCTCACAGAACCGTACTTGAAGATTTCCCTCA
>Ga0316204_10003741_pt1 | contig 29435 bp, 29 predicted proteins | sample 6monrhotite_MG_2_FD_205661 | JGI IMG/M metagenome (GOLD analysis project Ga0316204, IMG submission 205661) | Microbial mat bacterial communities from mineral coupon in-situ incubated in ocean water Damariscotta River, Maine, United States -... | ecosystem: Environmental > Aquatic > Marine >...
ATCGTTAAAGTAAAAAAATATTCCCCTGAAAAAAGAAAAACTGAAATATCTTTAGCTGCCTAAATAAAAAACGATATGGGTCATAATCGCTAGGAAGTTAATGGCTCATAATCGCCGGGAAACTACATGATTAAACAAACTAGCACTGTAATATTAGACAGTTAAAGACTTACTTATAAGTCTTTAGTATTCTATATAGCTATAAAGCACAAAATAATGTCACGTTTACGCACCGCGATTAATAAGTTTTATTGAATTATGTAAATTTTATAAATTAAAACATTAAATTTTTGTATTTGATAAATTACCTTAAATATTAATTTATTAGGGGTATTGATGAAAATAGTACAAATAAAAAAAAGCCTGGTTTTATCTTTTGTTTTTCTAGCAACAACAATGAATTCTATTGATACAAAAGCAAACTCCATTCTATCGTTAAACGATTGTATGGTTGGAAGTATTTGTACATATATCCCAAGTTCGTCGACAGATAATAAAAAGCTAGTTTCAACTGTTAAGAGCTTAATACCTGAAGTCGCTGAGTTAACAGGTACAGAAGGCTATTTAAGAGCAATTGGCGAATCATATATTTATCTAACAATTCACAATCAAGAACTTTTAACAAAAGTAAAAGATCTTATTTTAAATTTAGATAGGTATGATACTAGTTCAAATAAACGAAATATTGATTTAAATATTTCTATTTATGAGTTAACAGAAGAAGCTTATAGTGACCTAAGTTTCCAAGCAGAGGTTAAAGCAAAAGATAAGGGATTGTCAGGAATTCCAAATATAGTATCCAACGCACTTTCATCTGTTTTAAAAATTGGAAACATTGATTTACTGTCTATTTTTTCTGCAAAGAAAATGTCTCAAAACTCTGAAAAAGTAAAATTTAAACCTCTCATTTTAAAAAATCATGGATCAATTAATATAGACGATACTCAACCTCTTCTAGCTGAAACAAATATTGATTCTAAGGAAAGAACAGCAGGACTTAAGGTGTCTGGTTCAGCTCAGTATACTAGAGACAAAGATGGAAACGAATTTATTGAAATTAGTGATTTTGATTTATTTTACGGTGTACCTGTTTTTAAAGATGAAGCTAATACACAACTGTTAACAATAGACAGAACTCAAGAAAAATTTGATAGAGCAATTAAAGTAAAAGTAGGACAAACTATTGTTATAAGTAGTATCAAAGAAACAGTAAAGACTAATAATAAAACAACTCAAATTCTTGGATATGATAAGGGCAAATCAAGATCGATAACTTATAGAATTATAACTATTGAGGCACCAGACAAAAATAAAATCAAAACAAAATATATGAATGGTTTTTCTGATCAAGAAATTAACCTTTTTACAAATACTTCAGTGTCAGACAAAGAAGTATTAAATAGTATGAAGTTTGAACCTGTTAAAGTAATGCAAAATGGTGACAGAAGAATGATTTTAAAGCTTGATTCAAAATTTGCTAGAAGTTCTAATATAAAAGATAATATTGAAATATCAATTTCTGGAGCTATTAAAACTAAGAAAATTCTTACAGTAGAAAATTTAATGAAGTCTGGACTATTTCTACCAGCATTACAAAATTTTAATTTAAACAAAAGTAAATTAAGATTATCAATCAAACTTAAAAATATAAGTAAAAAGAACATTTCTGTAAGAAAAAAAGTTTATTATAATCCATTAAATAATCAGTTTTTATAATGAAGAAAATTACTGCAATTTTATTGTTACTAATTTCAATGAACTCTATGGCTTATTGGCCATCAGGTATAGAAACAAGTAGTGATTTATTTCAGAGGTATCGTGCTCTTTTAAAAATTAAGTTATCTGAGCTTAGTTCAAATTTTATTTCTAAGATGGATGAAAACAAAATAACTTTTTATAAAGATAGCAATAAGATAAATATTGAAGCTGTTCTTATAAAAAAATCTTCTAGTAATGACTTAACTAATGAGTATAAAGAAACTTTTATTTTTTTTAATGGAAAGAATGAACTTGTTTATAAAGAGGTATTTAAGTCCAAAGGAATAAATACAAAAAAAATATTACTAAAAGACTATTTAATTAAGAGTATAGATTTTTCATTGTCAAAGACAGGAATTAATAAGAAATATTTTTTCTATGATCAATCTGACTCTGTTCAAATTCAGTTTTCCATAGAAAGGAGGAATGATCACATTTTGCTTAAACATCAATTAAAGGGCGAGACAGCTTTTACTTGGAATATCTTTGAAGACAAGGATAAATTTAATATTGAATATAATTATTATCCAATTAAAAGTATAGACTACATCTTACCTCATTATTCTTGCAGTCGCCAAAAAACAAGAAGTTCTTCTATATACTCTAATAAAGTTATAGATTACAAGACAAGCTTTATACGAAAAATGATGGATTCAGATAGAAATCAGTTATCAAGAGTAAAATACTTAAGGTTTTATACTTGGAATACGGATACTGAAAGACTAAGTAAAACAAACTGCATTCTAAAAGGTGTTGTTTTTTCACAAATGCCAACTACTAAACAAGTTCAAAGTGCAGGAGCAAATCAAAAGCTTATAAATGAACTGCAACTCTATTTAAATAAATTAACTATTGGTGATGTTAACTTTGTCGTTAAGCAACTCAAAATCTTAAAAAATGATGTTGAAAATGGGAAAATAACTGACAACAGAAGATAGGAAAAAAATTATATGAAATTATTTTTTTTTACATTCTTTTATATGCTAAATCTTTATGCTTCTGATTATAAAAAATATATTCCAACACCTAAAAGCATTCTTAATAATTACTTTAGCCAACTTTCAATTAATTTCACAAATTTCTCAAGTAATATGATTGTCGAACAGATATCTAATGATTGTTTTCTTTTTGAAAAAGAAAGTGAACAAAAATTAATAAACTATTGTCATAGATTAAAGTCAGGCATTGAACAAATAGATATTTCAGCAGGAAATAGTTCTTTAAGCTTAATTTTAAACCATTTAGATGATGATATAAAATATATATCTCCCTTAAATTTTAAGATTAATAATGAAATATTCAATAATAATTTTACTTTTAATCTCGGAGGTTATCTCTTACTTAAATATAAAATTAAGAATAATATAAAAAGGTTATCTTTAATTACAGAAAGGTCTAATTATACAATGGAAATTAGAGAATTAAGTGATAGTAATGTCGAAGCATTCTTTTGGCTACGTAGTAATAATGAACAACAAACTGTTAAAATGACTTTAAGGAAAAATAGCTTACCACGTTTTTACTATAGTTTCCTTGGTGAAGGTAGGGAGATTGATCAAAACGAATTTACATCTATTGTCATGTCACCCGGTGCTTTTGGCGTGCTACGCTATTATGCTGATGTTAATTTTTGATAATTCCTGGCATTTGATTATTAATAAAAATAGCTTTTTTCTCTTTTAAAAATTTATATAAAACATTACTTGGATCAATGTCACTAATATTTTCAGCAGCGACAACCGCTGTTTTATTTGACAATATTTTTTGAAACTTCTTAAAATTTGCCTCACCTCTTATTATTTGGTTGTAGACAGCAAGTCCTTGTGAGATTGAACCAGATCCTGAAAAAATACCAGTCTTTCCATCGTTTATACGACCTACAAAATGCCAAGATTCTACAATTGAATTTTTTCTATATTGATCATCACAAATAAGAATATGTTTTGTATTCTTATAGTCTGAAACACTTAAACAAATTTTTTCCTTTACGCTAAACTGAAGATATATATTTTCATACTTTAAATCAAGTGTTTGATATGAAATATATTCTCTATCGAATGAAGCATACATGTCAGCATAATTTTGTTGTTCATATGTTTCGTTTGTGTGGCTGTATTTAATTGATGCATCTAGAAATGTCGGGAGAGCTGTTGCATGAGCCCAAACACCACCACCAATTCCATATGAAAAAGCATCACTTGTTCTAGAGCCTGTATTTACTGAAGAACGTGCACCATATAAAGCAAAATAAGCATTTCCTTGATTTATCTTTCCATAAACAGGATCTTTAATTAATTTAATCTTACCTTCTTTTGCAACATCTTTTAAGAACTTCATGCTGCTTATTTGAAGGTAATTCTGGGGAGATTGTAAGCATTTAGAAAAGGGCCTTTTTCTAAGAGCAATATTATGTAAATTTGATCCTTCTTTTGGGATTCTGTCATAAAGAATTTTACAAAATTTTCTTATAGCTGTAGAAGATTTTTCTTTTTTATTAACAAGTCTTCTTAGGTCATGATATGAAAGATTATCAAAAGCTGTTTTGGGAGCAGTTGATCGTAATTTTTTTGAAAATTGCCTATAGTTTCCAGAAAATATATAATAATCTTTTGATATATTGATGTATTTTTCATATGTTAATTGTTTATTAATACTACTCGAATTAAACTTTTCTAATTGTTGTCCAAGATTATTTACATTTAAGTTTTCTGCTAAAATCATATGATTTGAGACATTTGAGTTATATAGATTTATTGATCTTGCAAAAAATGGTGAAGAATAATTACCGTCAATTGATTCTATTTTTATTAACAAGATATTTTCAAATGCTAATCGTTTAGAAGCATTCATATTTAATTTAAATTTTATAATAGTCGAAATTGATTTATCGCCATGTAGTTTTGTTATTGTTTCATTCTTTGATAAAATATTTAAATTATTAATATCTAATAAACCTTCTTCGTTATTCAAATCTTTTGGATTAGCGATATAACTTATAATTTTATATTTACCATCATTTAATGAAATATACTCATCTTTTAATGTTGTAGGGTTTATAATCTTTATTTTTGGGTTAAATTCAACTTTATATTTACGAGTAAGATTTAATTCAAGATTATCAGAAAGCTCAAAACCTTTTGGGTCAATACTTTTATCATAAATATTCAGAGTTCCAATTCCAATTGGAGAATCTGTTTCTATCTTTTGATCAAGTGAAAATTCTTCATTTTCATTTGCTAACATATTTGAAAGTTGTTCTTGGTTCTCAATTAATAGCATATCACCTGACTCTAAGTTGTTTAGTCCAGACATGTTATAAATTCCTATTAATGGTTTTATTAAATTTGAATTTTCAGGAAGTATTGTTAAAACTAATTCTGTTTTACTAAACTCACTCGGTATTTTCGTTTTATCAATATTAAAAGTTATTTTTGATGATATTTTACCAAAAGAATTTATTGAGACATTGATTCTTTTTTCACTAATAAGTTTTCGATTATCAGCGCTGCTATTTTCAACTAGCTTCAAACTTATATTAAGCTTTCCTTTATAGAGTTTTGATTCAACGAGATCATTATTTAAATTTTCTCTTAACAGATAAGGTGAAGCGCTAAGATTATAAGAAAAAATTAAATCATTATTTGATAAGTTATTTTTAGTTAATAGGTTAAAACTTACATTATTTAAACCTAAGTTTGAATTATTTTTTGTTGATAAAGCGCTTGAATCTTCGTCAGACTGATCAAGAGAATCATATTCTGAACGTAAATCTTTTAATGCATCAGATTTATTACTCCATGGATTAATTGCAATATTAAACTCTTGAATTCCTTTGTAATTTGAAATTCCTTTTATCTTTATTTGCTTTTTTATAAAATGTTCTTTTTTCGCATAATTAAAGCTTTCATAATGATCGAAAGTTAAACATCCTTTAATATCTGTTGATTTTATGTAAATACTATCTTGAATTTGGATTGAAAAGGTTTCGTTAATGATATTTTCTTGTGTTTCTGTTTGAATTAAGCATGTTTTAATTGTTAATTTATTTGATTGTGGGAGATTAAAATTTTGCGAACTTTGAATAAATTTTGATTTATTCAAAATAAGTTGTGAAGCTACAAATGACGAATGTTCGGACTTTTCACTTAAATCTTTCACGTCGTTTTTACAGCTAGTTACAAATAGTAAGACAAGAATAAAGAATATTAGTTGTTTTATCATATATTAATAAGTGCAAAACTGATTCCAACTTTTAATTTAGGTTTTAATGTATTTTAGAGATGATATGTGGATGGTAATCTTATATTCGTCTATATCTTGTATATTGTACAAAGTTTAGACACTTAATCATTTAATTGGTTATTTAATTTATTTAGATTATTCTTACAACTACCTTTTTGCTCTTTCTCTATTCTAGACTTTCTTAATTTCTCTTGCTTTCTTATAGAGTCTTGGTGTTCAGATTGAACCTGGGCTATATCTAAAAATGGTAAAAAATTATTTAAATCTTCTCGTTCCCCATCTCTTAATGTGGCTATTTCACGATTTGTTAACCTTCTTTTAGTATTTCCATTATAGAAGTCTTTATTTTTTAATATGATTTGTTTGTTTGCTAAAATATCTGTGACTTCAGCTTTACCTTCAAGAAGAGCTAGATTTACTTTGCCATTTATTAGATTGGCCAAAACTTTTGTTCCTCTTATTCCCATTGAGGCTACTTTTCCTATATTTATTCTTAGTTGATCTTTCTTTTTTGATTTTACTCTATAATGTGAGCGTAATTTACCGTTTAAAAGAGTAATTATGCTATCCCTATCCTGTTGTGTTCTAAAAACAAACTTATCAATTCTTAACTTACTTGAAGGTCCGAGAGAGAGTATTGTTTGATCAACAAGCTTTAATTTCACTATAGATTTTTTTTTATTAATTATGATTTGCCCGTTGTAAACTTTCGTACCTTTGAAAGCCTTGAACTTTTTCCCATTCTTTTTTAATACAAAGGTTTCACCTCTTTGAAGCAATATTTGGCCTGCAAACTTAGGAATCATAGTAGAAGATTTTGAATCAAATTTATAATCACTCGAAAAAGAATTGAATGAAAACAATATAGTTAAAAAATAAATAATTTTCATATTTTTGCCTTCTTTATAAACTCAAAACGAAATCCATTTATATTATAAACTAATTTTATTAAAACTGTATAAAGGAAATTTTTTTATACTTAAATTCGAGCCATTCTTTAACTTCTGATTTATATAACTTACTGAATCTTCTATCGGACACACCACCAGCCAATATAGAGTATGCCCATTTTGAGTTCATATCGGTAATAAACCTCCATGAGGGGCAAAATGAGGAGTTTCGGCCATGTGAAGTAAAAACAGCACCTTGAACAATGGTAGCTCTTGAGCCCTCTAGGTTAATAGGGCCATAATCAAAACCTAAAATTTTTGGTAGCTTTCCGTCAAAAAATATATTGTTCATTGATGAACTATTAAATTCGCCATAGTTTTTTATATTTGATCTTTTTATTTGCTTAATTGAATTTCGTAAAGAATCTAGCATAAAACTTTGAAATGTTTCTTTATCACTAAACCATTCAATTCGTAATTTTTCATTTAATATTAAATTATCTGCAAAATGATAAAAATCTACAAGAATAGGGGTTTGATCGACAATTTCATCCCAGCTATCGAGGCCAAAAAATCTCCCTACAGTGTCTTTAATTATATTTCTGTATATGACTTCAAAATAAAATGGTTCTATTAGATCTTTTTTATAGCATTTGCTCCATTCTTGTAATTTATTTTTTAAATTTTCATTTTCAATTAAAGGTAAAAGAATTGTGAGAAATTTTTCGGCTTGAATTGAATATAAATCTGTTTGTATATCTTTTAAGCTTTCACATGTATGGTCTTTCCTTTCGCTAAGTAAGTTCCTGATTCGATCATAACGATAACTCCCCATAGGAAGGTTAATACTAATAGGTTTTTCTTTTTGTAAAATATTATTGTTGGCTGTACACAAAAAACCAGATTTAGGGTTTTTAATATTCATTAAGTTAGATTCATTAGATTTATTTAAATCAATGTTTCCTTTAATCCATCCCGGGATAGGAACGATTCCATTACTATTTCTATTGGGAAGTTGGCCTGACTGCTGATAGATAATATTGTCGAGGTCTCCAATAAGCCAATTACAAGAGATTGATATTTTTTTTGCCGATTCTTGTAATTGATCTGCTGTATCACATTGATGAAAGTCATAAAGTGAATTTAAGGAGTTTCCTACACCTTTTTTTCCGTACCAAGCTTTACTTAAATAGTAGCCGTCTTCTAATAAACAGTTTTTTTGAACAAAGTTTTCACTCTCAAGAGAACACCCATCTTTTTTATAATAAGAAAATAAGTAATCCTCCTTTCCTTTGCGGACTATTGTTTCAGTAACTAGATCAAGTTCGACATATTTACCATCTCTTAAAATTTTATTGTCTTTGATATCTTCTATAAAAAAATCAACAAGATCCATAAAACCATAGGTAAAAGAAAAACTAACTTGGTCATTTCTTCCCATAATCAATCCAGGAATTCCTGGCATAGAAATTCCCATAAAATTACGTTCACCAACTTTAGCAATATACTCGTACCAAATTCCAGGCAGGCGATTAACTTCGAGATGAGGATCACTACACATAATAACATGATCTTCTTTTGTAATTTCTTTACTTAGCACCCAGTTATTTGAATTTTTGATTGAAGGTGCGTGATATTTTTTTAAATTTGGAACGGTAAGGTTTTTAAACTTTAAGTTTTTTAGCATATCAACAGTTTCATTATTAATGTTATCTAAAAGAGGATTAAAAAATGTTTTAAGTTTTTCGATAGGGAAGTCTAAACTAATAACTTTTATTATAAACTTCTCCATGTCTTCTTGCGTTTGAGATAAGCCAATATAAGACATAATTCTAATTGTTGCCATTATATCAGTTAATTTCCATTTGGGCGGTTTATGACCTACTAATTTAAATTCAAAAGGAAACTTCCCTTTGGAAATAAATTCATTAACACTATCAACATAAGCATTTAAAAAATCTCTATTTTCAGTTGTTAAAGATTCAATTTCCTCATCGAGATCATTGTGAAAACCAAGTTTTTTCATAAAGATATCAATTTCTAAGGTCTCATCATCAGCTTTTAAATATTGGCTTAAAGTACCTTTTGAAATTATACGTACCATTTCCATTTGTAAAAAACGATCTTCACAATGAATTTCAGCAATTGCTTTTGAATAATCGATCATGTTATCACATTTAATTTGATATACACCTCTATCGTTTCTTATTTTTTGAAAAGTAGTATTATTCATATATTTCCTTAAAGATTTTCAAATTTATTTTTTATTAGTTCACGACAATGATCAGATAATTTTACGACATCATCTCTAGTTAGTTTTTCAGTACTTATTGGTTCATGAATATACATATGAACAGTTCCAGCTTTTCTTGCTCTAAAATCTAGCTTCTCGTAATTGCTTATCGTTATTGGAACAACAGGTCTTTTTATTTGTGTAGCTAAATTAAAAGCTCCTTTTTTAAAATCTTTCATTTCTCCATGATTTCTGGTGCCTTCAGGCATGATCCATACTGATACTTTTTTTCGAACTATTTCTAATCCAGCTTTATGCATTGTCTTTAAAGCTTTATTTTTATTTTGACGTTTAATAAGAATATTTCCTGAAAGATAGTAAAATAAACCAAAAATAGGGATGTATAAAAGCTCTCTTTTGGCTAAGCTAACAGTTTTAAATGGAACAATACTTCCAATGACGAATGCATCTAAATTGTGTTGATGGTTTGAAACATAAATAACATTTTTGCATTCTTTAAAAATATGTTTATTATGCAAGATAACATTGATTCCCCAAATGTATAAAACACCTTTACTCATTATTTTACCCACAATGCATAAATTACGAGCATCGGCAGGGCGAAATATACAAAAGAGTATTCCTAAAACTGAAGTTAAAAAAATATATAAAACAGTTAAAAATATTTTTAAATAATACAAAAGAATCCTTTTTACATTTTAAAACTAAGCTGAGAAAATACCAAAAAAGTCTTTGCCTGGAATGGATTAGAGTTATCAATAGGCTCAAACGAATGTAAATTTAAAGCCAATGAAAATTTTTTGAATTGTTTTTTAATGTTTCCTGTAAAACCTTTTGTATTATTATGTCCATAGTATGAATTATTATAATAAGCTATGGTTGAATCTGACTCGTTTTTAAAATATTCGCCACCAACTTGTAATGAATTTATCTTAATTGCTCCCATTAATTTTAGAGAGTTGTTGCGACCACTCGGAGCTTTTTCGTTATAGACATAGTTAAAGCCTATCATTGGTTGAATTTTACTATCAGGTAGTATTACAATGCTTCCGCTAAGTGCTAGTCCTTGGTAATTGTATAAAAACTGTGAGGTTAATTTTGAGGTAGAATTGGTAATACTGTTTCCATACCTACCTGAATAGAAACTGACCTCTGAGCTTATATTTGAGAAGTCAAAATAATTGGCCATTAAATTTATTTTAAATAATTGGTTTGTATTTTTAATATTTAACCCAAATACTAAAAAGACTGGAGTATTATTTTCAATTGATGAAAGCCTGTTTGATAATTCGTAATTAGATGCAATTGATTGTTGAGCAATAAGACTTAATTCAACACTTGATAAATTTAATATTACTTTTTCTTTGATACTGAAAAAAGGAATTGAATCTATAAGTAGTGTGTTATTTATCCAATTTTGATTTATAGCACCTAGTTCAAGCTTAAACTCGTTATATGGATTATAAATTAAAGTTGCTTCCTCTAAGCCAATTGAAGAGCTTGGGGCAAATTCAGCGCTATATATTGAAGAACTACTTCCTACTTCAAAATAAGTTTTTGTCTTTGCTTTAATCTGTAAATCTGTAGAAAAATGTTTGTTAAACCCAATTGTAGCATCTAGTTTAGTTTTTCTTGTTTTATTAAATCTACTTTCAACAAATAATATACTTTGGCTTATATCTCTAATTTTAAAAAGAGATGCCTTGTTGGCGTAAGAATAATTAAAAGGAATCAGGCAAACCTGTAAAAAGAAAAAAATATTAAATTTAGACATACTATTAAGATATAGCTTTTTTTTTAAGCTTTCAAATCATTTAATTTTGCCTATATAGCTTATAATCTACTTGAGAGAATTATCTGCAACGGGTAGAATATACGAAAGGATAAATTATGAATGCACACTCGAAAATACCAGAGTTAAGACATCGGCTTTTTAGAGATGATGAATTTTGGAAAACAATTCCAGCATGGTCTAACGTTAAAAGAAAAGAATTTGGTGATCATTTATGGCAACTTAAAAATTCCGTTCACCATTTTTCTCAACTAGAGAAAATATTAGAGAAACGTATTTCTAAAGAATTTTTAGATGATGTAAGAGTTGGTTTAGATAAAGCGCCAATGAATATCAGAATAACTCCTTATGTTTTTTCACTCATAAATTGGAAAGACCCAGTTAATGATCCTTTGAGAAAACAGTTCTTACCGCTAGGTTCTGAAATATTACCAGATCATCCTTATCACGAAAGAGATTCGCTAAATGAGGACTCTGACTCTCCTGTTCCAATGCTTACACATAGGTATCCTGACAAAGTTTTATTTTTACCAACTACAATATGTCCTGTTTACTGTACTTACTGTACTAGGAGTCGGATTATTGGTGGTTCAACAGAAATGTACGCAAAAGATACTTATGGCGCAAATATAAAAAATTGGGAAAAAGTTTTTCAATATTTAATGACAACACCAATGGTTGAAGATGTTGTGATTTCAGGTGGGGACGCTTTTATGCTGACACCTGAGCAAATTGAATATATTGGTATGTCTCTTCTTCACATTCCTCATATAAGAAGAATTCGTTATGCAACAAAGGGAATAGCTATTTTTCCAATGAAAATAACAAGTGATGACAAATGGTTTGAGGCCCTTGAAAAGGTACATGCCTATGGTAAATCATATGGAAAACAAGTTGTCGTCCATACTCATTTTTCTTCACATTTAGAATTAACAAAATGGTCAATGAAGGCTATGGAGCGCTTATTTTCTGCAGGAATAACAGTTCGAAATCAAGCAGTTCTTCAAAATGAAGTAAATAATCATATTGATGAGATGGTTCTTTTAACAAGAAAATTAAGTTTTATAAATATTCAACCTTACTACGTATATCTTCATGATCTTGTTCCTGGTTGCGAAAGATTACGAACAACTTTAAGGGAAGCTGTAGAGCTTGAGAAAGCTGTCAGGGGTACTACTGCGGGATTCAATACTCCTACATTTGTATGTGACTTACCCGGAGGTGGAGGTAAACGTCATGTTGCTTCTTATGAGTATTACGATGAAGAAAATGGTATTAGTGCTTGGAAAGCTCCATACGTGAAACCAGAAAAAGTATTCTTATATTTTGATCCAATTCATAAGCTAGGTGAAGAAGCTCAAAAACGGTGGCAAGATAAAGCAGTCAGAGAAAAAATGGTTGCCGATGTTCTGGCTAGATTTAAATGAGTCTTAATTTATATTTAGCTAGCTTTTTTTATTTTAGGATCGGCATTTCTTCTTGCCGTTAATCTTTTCACGCTTAGAAGCAGGTCTTCATGTGATTTTATAATTTCTATAAAGTCTTTTTTCGAAAGTTTATAAAGATCACAATAGGTAACAGCTCTAACATCAGCATTTCGTGATCTTTCTTCAAGCAATGCTATTTCGCCAAAAAATTGTCCCTCACCAATAGTCGCTATAATTTTTCCTTCACTGCTAATTACTTCTAACTTTCCGTGAGAAATAATATACATTTCATCTCCCATTTCTCCAATTCTAATGACAGATTGTCCTGGAGCAAAGGATCTCATCTCAAGAGCGCCAGCGACTTTTTTAAGACAGGTTTGTGTTACGTTCTTAAAAACAGCCAAACTTCTTATAAGTTTCATGTTCATGTAAATTTGAAGTTCATCTTTTAGAGCTTGTGGTAGCTCTGAAATTATTTGATTATCATTATCACTTAATCTCTTGCTAAGCATATGTTGATAATAACCAAAAACTGAACCTTGTAGCCTGTCTGGAATATGATAATGTTTCATAAAGAGTGAAAGGTCAGTAATTTTCTCACGAGTTTTCTCTTTATGTCTTGCAGAATCAGCAAATACTCTTGAAATATTACCGATAATTAAACCATAAACACCTACGCCTAATAACATTATTACCATCGTATATAATCGTGCAAAATTACTTTTCGGAGTAATATCCCCATAACCTATTGTAGTAAGTGTTGTAACAGCCCAATAAAATGCTTTATTATAATGAGTAACAAAATCTTCTGTTGGAATAGGTTGCAATAAAATCCAGCCACAGCTTATCCAATGTATTGCTATTAAAGCTGTAACAATTATAATTTGCATTCTGATAAACTTAGGAATTATGGTAATAGTACCCAGTAGTGAAAATAATTTAACCACACGAACTAATCGAAATAATCTAATTAATTTAAGATAAGTAGAGAATTGATTAGACTGATAAAAGAAGAAAACAAGATCAAAAGGAATACAAGAAATAAGCTCCGATAAAACAAAGAAACCGTGCTTTATTTTTTGTCCAAAAGTACCTTCTTTTAAACGAATGTAATTTATACCTTTCTTGTTGAATTGGTAAATTAAGTCAGCAATAAATATGAATGAAATTATAATATCCGAATAAAGTTGCCAGTGCTGAAGATTTGTTTTGAATGTGAAAGAATAGGGGGCTTCAAGTGCTGTTAAAGCTACGGCCCAAAATAAAACTCCAAGCCAAACTAGCTCTAGCTTTGATAATTTATGATTTTTAAAAAGAGTTTCATCCACAAAAATTTTATCGGTAATTTTAGTAATATATTTATAAATATTTAAAATTTAAATTTATTTTAAGTTTCTTTAATTTATGAGTAGTTATAAGAAATACATTTTACAACATTGACAAATTTGAAATTAATATCAAATTACCTGTATAATACAAATTATACTCACAAAGGACTATACATGATTAAAAGAGTTGGTTTATTTATTTTAACAAATTTATTGGTAATGATTGCAGCATCATTTTTAATTAATTTAATAATGGGAGTACTTGGTATAAAGGCAGGAGGGATGTCTGGCCTTTTAGTTATATGTCTTGTTTGGGGGTCAGTTGGATCATTTATTTCTTTGCTAATTTCTAAATGGATGGCAAAAAAAATGATGAATCTTCAAATTGTTGACTCAAGTGGCCCTTATAAAGATTTAGTGAGAAAAATTGAATTACTAGCAGAGCAAAGTGGTATTACAAAAGCACCAGAAGTTGCCATTTATCAAAGTAATGAAATAAATGCTTTTGCAACAGGCCCCTCAAAAAATAATTCATTAGTAGCTGTTTCAACTGGATTACTCACTAATATGAATTCAGAAGAATTAGATGGAGTGCTTGCTCATGAAATTTCTCATATCGCAAATGGTGACATGATTACCATGGCACTCATTCAAGGCGTCGTTAACGCTTTTGTAATGTTTTTGTCACGAATTGTTGCATCAATAATAGACAATGCGATAAGTGGAGATGACGACGATGGGGAAGGCTTAGGGTATTTTGCTTATTTCATTGTTGTATCTATCTTAGACCTATTATTTGGCATTTTAGCTTCACCAATAGTAATGGGGTTTTCGAGATGGAGAGAATATAGAGCAGATGCAGGTTCAGCAAGTCTTGTTGGTAAAGAAAAAATGATTAAAGCACTAGAGAAATTAAAAAGTAATATTGGTAGCTTGGAGAAAAGGGAATCAAACATAAAAGTTATGCAAATAAATTCAAAGTCTAGTTTATCTTTGTTTTTTTCTTCTCATCCAAGTTTGGAAAATAGGATTCAAGCTTTAAAAAATCTTTAAGTTATTTTTTACGAAATTCGGATTGTTTTTTTCTTAAGACATTTTCTAATGATTTAACAGCATTTAAAATCTCGGGATCAGTATACCTTTCTTTAAATTTGTTTATTATAGGTATAATTTTTTTGTTTTCCGATTTAATGTCTAATAAATATTTAGAAAACTCATAAGCAACAAGAAATATTTTTGAAATTCCTTTAAGTTTACCTTCTGAATCAACACTATAACCTTTTCCATTTTGTGTTCCATGATGCTGTTTAATAATTTCGGAGACGCCAAGAATACCTTCGGGAAATTTCGAATATAATATTGACGCTTCAAAAGCATGATTAAAAACGAGATCCCATTCATCTTCTGGAATAACAGCATCCTCAAGTTCTTTGTAAGTCATAATCTTAGCAAGGTCTTCATCATCAGAGAGTGTCATATCACTAAAAAAACTAGCGTGAACAATTTTAATATGTTGATGATCATCATCAATGCCAATCCCTTTAAGCATTTCAACACCAATAAGAGATGTTAGATGAGAGTGCTGATACAGAAAACTCGTTTCTGACGTTAAAATATTCCCAAGTAGAGACGACATCATCATGTTACTATTAATAGAGCTAACCATTGACGATAATATAGACTCTGTAAGTTGTACTGTTGCTGTTGTAAATCCATACTTAATTATTTCTTTTTTTGCAATTTGATAGCTTGTATCGAGGAGACCAAGATTTTTCCTTTCGGTAAAATCGATATTCTCTATTTTTTCTAACAATATATCAGACATATAATTTGTAAAAAATACTCTCTGTTCATTAGGAATATAGAAATAATTTAAGCCTTGAGCTATATATCTTGCGATTGCTGATTTTGAGTAAGTGTCATCTTTGTGGATTCTTTTTACAAATTGGTATTCAGAAGGGGATTTTTTTATTCGAATATAAGCATCACAACAAGAAGTATCGAGATATAAAAAATATTTTACGTCAACTGCTACAAACTTAGATTGAGGCAAGTTTCTATTTATATTACTTTTAAGGCCCATGCAGTTGGCAGCAATTTTTATTATTTCTTTCCAATTTTTTTCTGGTTCATTAATAAATAATACATCATCATCTGAAAAGTTTGCTTCATTTTTATCCAAAATAATTATATTAGTTTCTAAATTTGAACTTTTAATATGTTGATAAATTAGGTCGCCTGTTGGTTCATCAGCAATAAAGTGACGACTAATCACAAGATCAATTTCAGGTAGTATATTTAAAATAGCTATAGCTTCATCTGAGTTTTCTCTTGGAATGACTTCAACATTTAACTGCTGCTTAAGCTGCATGCTTAAAAGATCACGTAAACGTTCATTTTGTTCTATTATAATAACTTGTGCCATGTAATTAATTTATCATAAAATGGTAGATGAAACTAGTTGTGATTAGATGGGATTAATTGACCTAAGTATATTTTTGTATAATTCTGGATCATTGTTATTTATTTTATTAGCGATAGTAATAGATCTTTTCTTACCATATCCTATTGAGCTCGCTATGTACCATTTCGCTTGCACAAGTGATCTTAAAACCCCTTTTGAGCAAGAATATGTCCCTAAGATTGCATTGTCAGAAGATATTTCATTTAAGTGATTGAACCAGCGTTTATCCCAGAATTGAGGATTATTTTTAGGTGAAAAAGCATCTTGAAAAATAAAATTAAATTTAATCTTTGTTAGCTTTCTTATAAGCTTTATAGACTCTAGTGCATCTCCAAGAATAATATATAAATTAATATTATTCTTTTCACAATGTAAGTATTCAATATTGTCGAGCTGGTATCTTTTGAGCTCAGAAAATTGAGGATTGATTTCATTATTGATTTTTATATTTTGAATTACCCAGTTTACTAAATTTATATCATTTTCCAAACTAAAGAAGTTTACAGTTTTGTTAGAATTAATTTTTTTCAAATAATACCTTTGCTCCATAACCAAGCCCGAAACCCATTTCAAAAACATTTAAATCCGTTTCACAATTTAAGATATCGGTAGACTTTATAAAATTGTGATAAGTCTCTGAGTATGCACCTGAAGTAGAATGACAAGCTTCATTTAATTCAATATTTTCTAAAGTAATTGACCCATCTTCCGTAATAACAATGTTGTGATTTAAAGGTGCAGTATAGTTTGATTTCATAATGCTAAATATATACTGAACTATTAAAAAAAAATACTTCTAAAGTATTATTGACCATAACCGATAAAAACAATAGGGTATATGAAAACAATTTTTTTTAAAATTACATTTATAAGTTTTTTACTATTTGGTTGTGGATACAAACCTTATTTAAAAGATTCAGGAAAAATTGATTTTCAAGCCGGGATAAACCTGAATGCTAAAATTTCTATTTCAGAACAATCCTTAGCTCTTAAGATGTGTTACGCACTTAAAAAGAAACGTCTTTTATTTCATACATCTAATATTGGGAAAACTTTTCAATTTTTATCAAATCGTAAAACTTGTGACAATACAAATACTTCACAACCAGTTTCTGCTATCTTGAAATTAGGACAAAATGCTTCAGATCCTATGATGTTTGATACTGGCATTGCTCCAAGTATGTTTTATAAAAATGTTCAAACGGACTCAAATGGAATTTTAAAAGATATTTGTAATAGTGTTCTAGGAGGTCGTGAACCAAATCTAATTGTGGTTAATGGCCTTGAAACCTCAGAAATTCACTTCAAAAAAGCATCCGATAGTACTCCTTATGTAGAAGTTATAACAGGAGTTATAAATAAAGTAACAAGTGAATCTAGTATTCGTAAAATTGAACAATTTTATATTCACCCAACGAATGGTCGAACTATTAAAATAAAAAGTTTCTTTTCCTGTTTAAAAGCTAACGTTTATGATGAATACACTCAAACACAAGACTTAACAATACCTTAAAATCATTTACTGTTCTTTTTTCTTTTTGTCAGACTTTTGACCTGAGTGTTTCAGTAAACTGGAGTTAATATTATCTACATTTAATGTAGTCGAGGAATTACTTTCTCCAGCTTTTTCTTCTTCAGAGTCACCTTTTTCAAGTTTAAGGTTTTTAAATCCTACATCCATATTTTCTTGACTTGAACTAGGCCCTCTCGAATCTTTATTATTTTCAGGATCAAAAGAGCTGTTTTCCATTTCTGCTTTCATCGCTCTATTATTTGATTTTGTCTTATTATTTTGATCTTTAATTTGTAAATAAGAAGAAGCAATATTTGTGAAATAAATGTTTTGTTTCATTTTTAAAATCCGAGCTTTTGATTCTTCTAATTTATTTTTAAGTATTTTTGCCCGATCTTCTTTTGTGTCTTTTGAATTTATATTAACAGTTGTCTTTTCAAGCCTTTTATTCATCCTCGCAATTAGGGATTTTTTTTCAGATTTATAACGTTCAAAAATTTCTTCTTTTAATGTTTTTACTGCGCTATCATCTTTTAGTAATTCTTTAATTTGAACTTTTGTGTAACCTTGCTCTTGCAAATAACTAACGATATCTTCCTTTTTTAAATTATCTATTTTTTTAGAGTGAAGAGTAGTTTTAATAGCATATTCAGACACAAGAGCTGTTTCTTTTTTAGCGTCAGCTATAAACTGATCACATTCCTTGTTTTCTGGATCTGTTTGACATTTTTCTAATATTTTTTGTTGCGCCTTTACTTCTTTATCAAAACCTGATTCCGTTGCAACTTCTTTTGAAGTTAGTGTGGTTACTTTATCAATTTTTACGTTATGGCCTTCGTCTTTATCTTCTGAGCCACCTAAAACTTTATTGTACTGCGCTTTAATTTTGTCAGTAGCAATTAACATTTGTCTGGCTGCCTTGACTTGATCTATGACTTCACAGGCTCTTTCTTGGGTATAGGTTGTTTTGGTATTATCAGTTACTTTTTCATGGCAAACTACCGCGACATTGGTAATACATTTATTAAAAGTTTCTTTAGCTTTTTCAGGGTTATCTGATAGTAATTTTATATTATCAATTCTATTTGTTTTGGCAGCAGCTTTATCATCGATTTTAAAATTAGTACGATCAGCCTCCATGCAATAACTAGAAAATGATGAAATAATATTTTTTCCTAATTGAGTTTTAAACATATCAAAAAAAGCTCCTTGGGGAACGGCTTTAAAATCTTTATCAGAACCAGTTTTAGCATAGTCATTATAGAGAGCTTCTTTTAATTTTTCATGAAAATATTCTTGGATTTTTTTTACAGCGGGATCAACCTTTGTTCTTGCTGCGAGTCTATCTCTACCTTCATATCGAAGTTCCTCTTCTCCAGCTTTTGGGATAGACACTTTTTTATCCTTGCTGGAATTTTTAGCAGGATTTTTTTTGTCTTTTGAATCTGTGCTAGCAGGTTTTCTAGAACTCGCGTCTGTTGAACCTTGATTTCCTCTTATTTCATCTAATTTTTTTTGAATTTCTGCTATTTGACCAGTTTCAAGATTTTCTGTCATACATGTCGAAATCTCATTATTGTTGCTTGTCTTTTTGCAGGTATCAAAACGATCTTTAAGAAATTCGCTTTGACTAATTAACAAGTTCATTTCAGGGGAAAGGCTTTCGTAACCAAAAGTTTCTTGAGAAGATTCTTTAGAATCTTTATTAGTTGCACTATCTTCTGGGGCAGTCGAATCTGGTGCTGAGATTGCAACGAAACTCAGATTGCATAAAAGTAGGGTAAACAATGAATAATATTTAAAATTTTTCATTAACATCATCTTTATTATCTCTTATTATTAAAAAAGATGGGAGAAAAAAATGAGTAGAAAAAATTTACTAGTAATTACATCAGTTTTCGGTGCTTTAGCCGTTATTATCGGAGCTTTTGGTGCTCATGGCTTACAAAAATATGTGTCAATTAAAGAACTAAAGGCATTTGAAACAGGAGTTAGGTATCATTTTTATCATGTACTAATTGCTTTTGTTTATTTAACTCAAAATAGAATAAAGATAATAAGTACAAGAGCTATCTATTTTTTACTATCCGGAATATTACTTTTTTCAGGCAGTTTATATTTAATAGCCATAACACATATTACAAAGCTTGGAATAATAACACCTTTTGGTGGAGTATGTTTTATAATTGCTTGGACTTTAATAGCAATGTCTGTCAAAAATGATTATTCGGAATAAATAACCATATTGTAATGAGATTAATTATCAAAGATAATTAATAAGTGAAAAAACTAGCACTCATTCTTTTTTTTATTCTTTCATCATTTTCATCTATAGCAAGTAATCTTAATAATGTAGAAACTTTTGGCCACAATCTTTCACATACTGATAGAAACCTTCCCGACAACAGTTGTACTGCAGGAATACAAATAGTAGCTTGTGGAAATAAAGATTTTTTAATTGGAACAAGTCCTTTTTTATTTGAAGGATATAATATGATGAATCTTTATATTAGAGCCAATATCAAAAGAGGAAAAAAGGTTAATCATAGTTTAGAACTCGCATTATTTGATACCTATGATGAAAATATTGACAACTATAAAATGAAAGCAGTTTGGGGATATTATATTACTACATTTAAAGTTAGTAATAATTATAAAATGCATCTTAATACAATTCTCGGTTATTACATGGATGACACTTATCCATTTTCATTAAGACGGCCAACAATTAAAAAGTCACCTTATCAATTAAATATTTCAACTTTACATGAAGGTATTCTGTCAGAACATATATCGTTACTAGGGGAGTTAGGTATCATTCATTTAACCGATACTTACCCAAGACTTCATACAGGCTTTTCACTAGTCTTTAAATCAAAACAAATGTTAGTACAAGTTGGTTTGTCTATGAGTTCAACTTTTTATGCACTAGATCCTGATGCCAATTCATTTTCAAGACATGATTATCAAAGAGAATTAATTTCAACATACAAAGGTTATAATTCACAAATTGATCCAGAAAAAGTTAAATATGATTTTTCAATACATCCTGAGATTTCATTTCAATTATACTTTTAAATTTTAAAAGTAATGATATAATTTAAAAATGCTCACTTATTATATCTTTAGATTTATATCTTTAGATTTATATCTTTAGATTTATATCTTTAGATTTATATCTTTATCAATTATATCGTTATATTTCTTAATTGCATTGTCTGATCTTATTTTAAAAAACAAATATAAACAAACTTTTCTCGCAGGTCTTTACGATCATCCCGGTTTTTTAATATTAAGTATACTTGTATTTATTTCTAGTCTTGTCCTACCTAAGTATCTTACCTACCAAAACAAGAAAAAAAATGATATTAAAAAGTTAAATGAGAAAGCGTATAAAATGGCAGCTAAAACAAGAATAGATCTTGATCACCAACGCAAAAATAAATATTAAATAAGAATCAATCAAATATTAATATTACAACGGTTTTCTATTTTATTTAAGAACTGAACTAATAAGTTTGATTTAATTAAACTGTCATTAATATTCCATTTAAAAGAATTACATTTTATCCATTGTGGAAAATATTTAGGAGTATTACTTTGATTATCTTCAACTTCATTAACAACTTCACTCATAATCATTTGTGAGAACTTTTTTGTTTGTTCGTTATTTAACAAGTTGTTCTCGTTTAAAACTAGCGCTATTTTTATAGGACTAACAAAGCCAAACTGAGTTTGATGTAGTTTTAATTTTGCTTTTTTATAGTAAGCAACACGAATAAACTGATAAATATTTATTTTATTAGAGTATTCTTTTTCAATTTGATTGTAATATTCAATATCAGATTCACCGTTATCTCCAATTAAAATCAGATTAGTCGGTTGAATTGTTTTTACAAGATTTCGAATTGCTTTTATTTTATGAGGAATATTTGATCCAAAAATAATATCTCTTTTTTTTCTAAGAATTAAATATTCGGAACCACTTTGTGGGAATTTGCCATTATCAAGAATTCTTTGATGAGCCCCTGTCATGATCCCTCTCGGAGCATTGCTAACATAGGCAAAAGTTGTATTAGTATTGCTACTTATCTCTTTATAAAGCTTAGCCATACCTTTAAAAATCACATTGGTTCTGAAAGCATTAGAAAGTTTTCCGGGGCCTTTAACGTTTGATATTTTAATTGTATCGTCTATATCTGATACAACTAACGTGTTAGCCAAACAAGAAATACTGCTAATAAATAAGGCTAATAGTAAAAATATTTTCATAAGAATATCCTCAGTTTTGGTTTATTTCCTAGCTCAAGATATCTTATGAAGGACAGTCAGTAAAACTCTTAAAAATCAATTACCTACGGTTTTCTTTAGATAAACTCTACAACTTTCTCTAATGGAAATCGAACTTTTTTGGCAGTTGCATATTTGTCATTTTCTGAGCGATAGCCAATAGGGCAGGCGACAATCGATTTTAAACCTTTTGATTTTAAGTTTAATATTTCGTCGTATTTATTTTGAACAATTCCTTCCATCGGGCAGGAGTCAATATTCATTACAGCACATGTTGTTAGTAGATTTCCAAGAGCAATATAAACTTGATCTTTCATCCAAACTTGTTTTTGATTTATATCTTTTGATGACAAGAAACCTTTCATCATTTTTGAATAACCTTCCAGGTCTTCAGCCGACTGATCTCTTGTTTTAGCGGTGTCATTAATATAATCATCAACATTTTGATCATTAAAGTCTTCAGGAGTACACAGAACAATTAAGTGTGAGCAGTTTGCAACTTGTTTTTGACCCCAGCTATGTTCAATTAATGAATTTTGTACTTCCTGATCTGATATAATTAAAAATTTCCAAGGCTGTAGTCCAAAGGAGCTGGCACTTAATCTTAAACTTTCTGCAATGATATTTACGTCAGTATCAGAAATTTTTTTTTCGTTAAATTCTTTGGCTGCATATCTCCAATTTAATGATTCTATAATATTCATAATTATCCTTTTTATAAATTAAGTTAAATTTAAGCTTATTTTATATTAAAAATTTGATATTGGAAGAAGAATTATAAAATTAAAGAAGATACTCATTTTTAACGATAAATACCTTAATGCTGAGAAATACTTCAACTTTTTATAAATATATAATTTTATTATGTTTATTATTCTCTCAACTGTGCCTAGCTGCTCCTGAAGACAATAGAGATAATCACGCTTTAGTTATTATTGATATGCAGCCTTACTTTGCGACAAGAGCTGGCAATGATCAAAAAGATAAAAACAAGATAAAAGTTTTAAAAATAATAAACAAACAAATTGCTGCTATCAGAGAAGCAAAAAAGGCCAAAATTCCTATTGTATTAATTGAATATGAATATGGCTCATCTTGCTGTGGAAAAACAAATAGAAAATTACGTAATGAAGTTAAGTTTTATAAAAAATTTAAAACTATTAAAAAAAACACTGATGGAATGTTTTCTAGTTCAAATAAATACAAACAAAAATTAACTGATTATCTTGAAGATAACCATATTGGTAGCTTAATTATCTTAGGGGCAAACGGAGGTGCTTGTGTTAAACAAAGTATTAAAGGCTCTCTAGAAGAAAACTATAACGTTATAGCTTACAATAAGGGGATTGCTGACTTTAATTATCGTGACTTTATTTACCCATACAAAGACATTTATAAATTTAAGCCAAACTGTAAAAACTGTAACTTTAAGGAAGTTGACAGTCTTGCTACAGTTTCTCTTGTGCTAGCTACATCTGCAGAAAATAAAGTAAAAAATAAAGTAAACATTGATTCAGATACTAAAGAAAAAAAGGAACCACTTCCACTAAAAGAAAATGAAGAATATAATAGTGGTAGTGTAAAGTAAGGTATTAAAGGTAATAGATATGATAAAAAAAATTTTAATATTCATGATTATAATTCAAACAAGCTTAGTTTTTGCAGACAAAGTTGAAAATGTTGAAATATTAAAAATTACTCCAGGGAATAATAACTTTGAATTAAAGTTAAAAGCCAAAAGTGCTCCTCAAGGATCATATTTCTATGTAGATATTGTAAAAGGAGATGTCACTTCTTTTGATAAACTTGGATTAGTAATCCAAAAAATAGAAAAAAAATCAAACTTTATTCTTAGTTTAGACATACCAAGTTTTTCACAAACACCAAGTGGAAGCTATTATAAAAGCGACAGCGTTTCCTTTTTTAAAGGAAAATAACGATTACACCTTATCTATTTACAAGCTTTGTAATGTTTCTAGGAGGCACTATCCAATCTTCACTAGATTTTAGATTGGGGATTTTTGCGTTGCCAACGCTTATTTCTATGGGAAAAACATTACCTGAATCAGTTATGATAATAGCACTTTCATCTTTCTTTCAAACTTCATGGACAAGCTTTCTACTAAGAAAAAATATTCCATGGAAATCAACGAAGAAAGCAGTTTTTCTACGAATTTTATTTGTTCCTTTAGGGATATTATTTTTAGCTTTTATTTCTAAGCTTGCCATAAATGACATGAAACAAATCACTGGAATTATGCTACTTAGTATAATTATTTTTCAAATTAGTCCGCGAAAAATTAACATTAAAAAATCAAAAATTGACTGGAGTTATATTGCCTTTCCTTTAAGCGGTTTCATGTCGGGGAGTCTCGGGATTGGTGGGCCTCCTATGGTTCTCTGGTCAATGAACTCAAAACTAAGCCAAATTCAAATACGTTCTTTTTTGTTAACAACATTTGCTTTAACTCTTCCAGTTACACTTACTATACTTTTTATCTCATTTCCTCATGTTATAAAATCAGCATTACTATCTTCAGTATTCGCTATTCCATCTCTTGCCCTAGGTATAAAACTAGGACTATACATTACAAATAAATTGAATATGATCATGTATAAAAGAGCATTATTAATTTTAATGTTTCTACTATCACTAGGCCTTATTCTAAAGCCATTTTTAGATAATCTAAATATTTCACGTCGCTAAACGCTAAATAAGAGACTTCTATTGTACAAAAATTTTACAATGAATTATATTTGTTCAATGTAAAACATATTTACTCTAAAGCAATATAAACTAAACAAATTTAAATTATTGGCTTATTTTTTGCTACTAGTTTCTTGTAAATATCAAGGAGCTCTATGAAAATTTCTAATCTTTTAATAATTTCTACATTCGTCTTTACTGGTGCCACATTTGGTGCAGAAAATGTGATTTGTAAGTTAATTCGACATAATGGGAATGCTCTAAGTCAATCAAGCATAAGAGCAACTTTAGATCTTAACAGAAATAAAACCTTACAAAATAAACAAGGGAAAAATTATAGTCAAAATGACAAGGTCTCATTAACCATTTTAGATGACAAATTTAATGATAGTTCTGACTTTGTGACTATTAGAGTTTCATCAAAAGAAACAACAGACAGAATTATTTTATCTAAAAAAACTCTGTTTAATTCTCCTGCAGGTGCTTCATTTGGAATGGAGACTGCTGCTGGATCAGGATTAGTAGTATGCTATACAATGAAAAATAACAAAAAAGCTCCTTTTGATGATGGATATAGAGCATTAAAAAATGCTAATCCAGAAGGTGAAAAAGCAAGTAAAAATTGCGCAAGTAGTGTTTCTAATTCTAATCTTAAAAATGCATCAGCATATTTCAACTTTAATTCAATTTATCCACAAAGTAGTCTTGGACCTCAGTTTGCTATGCCAAGCTCGATGGGTAGATAAGTAAGCAGATAAGTAAAAATTAATACAAAATTACCCGTCGTTCTGACTCAGATTAAAAGGATACCGAAGGGTATTTAATAGAAGATCGTCTTAAATAAATTATCCGACTAAGACTTAATATATTCAAGCAGGGGAGTTGTTTCCTAATGAATTTATAGAACCAGTGTTTAATAACCACGTAATTTCAATGAGATAAAGAATTAATCTTAAAGAGCCTCATTAGAATGGTACAAAATTGACGTTTAATAATAGAAGCAAAGTAATTAAGTAAATAAAATTTTATGTTACATATTAAACAATTTAATAAAAGTTAAAAAACATTTATGAGGATGTGTCGTTAATTTTATTACTAAAAAATTAAACAAAGCTTATGTTTATTCTTTATTCCTAACAGAAAACTAACAAAGCACTTATTGTGTAACAAATCTAAGCATTATATCTTTTACTAATATGAAAATCTTATTAAAAAATTTAATTTAATTAAATTAATAGTTTAAGTTATTTCTTATTTATAAATAAGGCAATATTATCGATGATTGTAATCAATTTTTCAAAATTAGATAATATACTAGTAAGTTTGGAAAAAATTAATTAAAACGGGAGGTTTTATGAAAAAAGTGATTTGGTTAATTTTGTTGATTACAATTACAACTGGTAATGTTTTTGCCGTTGTTCAACTGGGTATCACAACTCGCTTAGCAATATCACAAGTTGATGATGGCGCTACGCTAGGGCAAGTCGATAATACTACGGATTTTGATAATCGATTTTACTTAGGTTACTCATTTGGCACAAAAGATTCAGAGTTCCATGTAGGTGGAACATACCTTTATGAATCTATCACTATTAAGAGAGATGATCGAGCTAATAATACTACAGGTGTTGTTCGAACAAAGAATAAATATTCAGGTCTCGGAGCTACCATTGGTGGTTCTATGAAAGGATGGCAATTAAATTTTACATATTATTTTAGTCCTACATTTGAAAATGATAAAACACCAAAAAATGGTTCCCTTGATACATATTCAGGTGGAAAAGGTACTGAGTTTGGAATCGGTTATAATTTTGCGATTTCTCCAAGTTTTATGATTGGCCCAAAATACTTATATAGAACATTAAGCTGGGATACAATGGATAGCTTAGATACTGGAGTAACTACTACAACAACATTTCCTAAAAGATATTCTGAAACAGAAGGTCGATTTTACTTAAATCTAGAATTTTTATTCTAATTAACAATTTTGTTAGTTATTTTTTTGATGTGTTTTTATAACACATCAAAAAAATAATTAGATTAATACGTTATAAAAAATTGAAATCAAAACAAATTAAAAATGAAAATAAAAAATATTAAACACTTCATTTTCTTAGTAGTTTTCTTTATGTCATATCAGGCTAAAGCATTTGACTTTCATTCAATCGATTGGATTGATACAAGTTTGGGTTTTGCCTTAAATCCTCGAACGAATATTCGTCCCTCTGGGATAGAAGTAAAATATGCAGGTTTGTTATATACTAAAAATAATCCAATAATTGAACCTATTCCAATTCTCTTTTTTCGCTTTGCCAATATCTTTATAAATAAAGACGGTGGAGGTATGGCATTTGCTCATACGCCAAATTTTAAGCTTCGGGCATTTATTATGAATGATGGTGAGGGATATAAAACGGCAGGAATGTCAGAAAGAAAAAACTCCTTTTTTGCTGGAGGATTGTTACAGTTGTATTTCATTCAATTTAAATACATGCGTGATATTGAAAATATTAGTAGCGGTCAAAACTTTAGAGTTGATTTATTTAAAGAACATTACTGGGGACAATTAAAGTTTGAGCCACATTTTGGAATTCAATATTGGTCTAAAGACTATGTCAATTATTACTATGGAGTAAAAACCAATGAAGTCGTCGCTAATAGGCCATTTTACAATCCAAATGGTACAGTTAACTACACAGTTGAACTTCGCTTTATAAAAACTTCAGGAAATACAAAATACTTATTGATTCCAATGTACAAAAATTATGGCAAGGAAGTAGCAAGATCGCCTGTAGTTGAAAGAGATGAAGAGTTTAGATTAACTTTTGGTGTTCTCTGGAAGCTTTTTTAATTAATATCTTCAGTGTTTAAAATTAAAATAATATTAACAAGTTACAAGCTTAAAGATTAAACTTTTAATTAAATTGCCATTAATTATTGTCGATTTTTTTAAATTCAAGGCACGCAAATCTACCTAAGTAGAGGATTCTTGCAGTTTTCTTAATTTTTGATATGATAATAAAAATCAGGCTATGACTCAATGAGTCGTCTTGGTTAATCTGTAGAATGTCGATCATAAGGAGTAAAAATGATAATTAGTAAGAGTTTAAAAAATCTAATGTTTTCAATTTTGTTAATGAGTATGATTATTAGTTGTAAAACAGATAATCCTGCTAGCTCAGGAGGAAAAGTCAGTACGTCACTGAAAATCACTGCATCCAATAAATCTGTAACTGTCGCTATAAATAAGCCGTCAATTTTTGACCTTTTTATGACTCGGGCTCTTGCTTTAACACCAGCGACTATTGTTGATTCAACAGGAGCTTCGATCAATTTAACTTCTTCATGGATTGTTGTTAAAGAAGTTGAATTTGTAGCAACAGAAACTGCTGGTTCCGGAGAAGTTGATGGAGCAGAGGTTTCATTTAATGGCCCATTTTTCGTTAACCTACTTTCAAATTCTCCGGTTACTTTGGGGACAGGTGCAGTTTCAAGTGCCGGTTTTCAACGTATGAAAATGAAACTAGAGGCAGCAGGAGGTTCTTCATTGCCATCTGGAGCACCATCAGCACTTTCATCTAATAGTATTTATATTACAGGAACAGTTGGAGCTAATAACTTCACTTATCAATCAGATGACGGAACCGAATATCAAATAGGAGGGCCATCTCAGGTTGCTCCGAAAGATGGTGGACAAATTTTACTAGAAATAAACTTCTCAAATATATTCAAGCAAATAAATATGAGCGGAGTGACAAATAACGAGGTTATAAGTTCAGCAAGTAGACACACAGGAGCATCTCTTTGCCCTTCAATTGATGCTAGTGCTGGTGATATTTATACATGTATTAGAAAAGGATTAGAAAAACATGCTGATGTTGGCGAGGATGATGATGGAAGTTCTACACTAGATGCTGATGAGTCTAAAGTTAAATAAAGTTAATTATTTACCAATTACGCATAAAAACTTATGCGTAATTGGCATTAAAGTCATAAATGTAATTTTAATGACATGTCTTTTTATAAAAGAAAGATTAGTTTTAGTTCATGCCAAGATTGTAATTAAAAGATTTGTTGTTTACCTCAAGTATTTCATTCATTGAAGCATAAGTACAAACATTGTCATTTTTTTTCAAAAATTGTTTTACTGCGGAAAAATTATTAATAAGTTCACCTTTTAATACAGCCTTAACAAATCTTTTATGATGTTTTTTTGGAAGTTGTTCATGACCAGATTTTCTATAAATAACTTTTTTACATAATTTATAATCAAGAGAACCTATCTTTGCAATTTTTCCATTTACTCCTCGAAAATATTCGATAGACCAAGCATTAATGGAAATTAAAATTAAGAAAGTTGATAGTATTTTTTTCATAATTTTATTATATGGCAAATAGCTATTTTTTCAATAAAAAGAGTTGATTAATTTTTAATTAATATACATTTTACTGTAGTATTTAAATAAGGTTTAATAAAGATCGATCACATTTATAGTATTTCTTATAAAGAATTGGCAGTTCATATCCTCATTTGGCCGACACGTTTTAAGGAAAACTGGTTCTCTAAGTTGAACTAAAATTTTTTGGTGAAACTTATCTGGCCATGAAACCGTAAACTATTACGTGATTTCGAGGTTTTATACTTGATCATCTTTCAATACCTACTGAGTGCAACAAAGTTCATGTTTAAAAATATAACCTATTTGGTTTATTATAAAACAATCTGTAAAAGTTACACAACGAGTCAGGCTATCTTTATCTTGTGATATA
>Ga0316204_10003742_pt1 | contig 29427 bp, 24 predicted proteins | sample 6monrhotite_MG_2_FD_205661 | JGI IMG/M metagenome (GOLD analysis project Ga0316204, IMG submission 205661) | Microbial mat bacterial communities from mineral coupon in-situ incubated in ocean water Damariscotta River, Maine, United States -... | ecosystem: Environmental > Aquatic > Marine >...
GTGTTTATAAAGGCTTGTTATTGGTGGCGACGACACCTGATCAATTGGCGGCGGTGATGGGTCATGAGGTTGGCCACGTTTTGGCAAATCACGGTAATGAGCGTGTCTCACAAAATTTTGCCGTTGGTCAGAGCCTGGGGTTGCTGGAAAACTGGATGTCTGCCAATAACACTGCTTATCGTCAACAGGCCATGGGGTTGCTTGGATTGGGCAGTAAGTTTGGTGTGTTGATGCCGTTCAGTCGCCTGCATGAAAGTGAAGCGGATGAGATTGGTCAGGCGCTAATGGCCAAGGCTGGTTTTGATCCGCGTCAAAGCGTGACGCTTTGGCAAAATATGGGTAAAGGTGAAGGCAAGGCGCCAGCAGAATTTCTTTCTACTCATCCTTCACATGCGACCCGGATTGAAAAGCTTCAGCGTGGTATGAGTAAGGCAATGAGTCATTACAATGCAGTGTCTAATAAAGCACCATGTAAAGCGCCTGATATAAAATGATTTGTCAGAAATCTATGGCTAAGCAGGTTGGTTATTCTTTGTAATTGTCGGCATGTTGAAATCTTTGTTCATTTTAATATTTTTTAACTGATTGTTAATTAAGTGTTTTTAGTATTTCTGATATAGATGATTTGATTGGGGCTTTAGGTAATGGTTTGTGGCGACTAGCTCAATATTATTAAAGGGCAAGCTAGGGGCATGGTGTGATGAAAAATAATGGCGATTGTTATTACGTTTAGCAGAAATAACCCTAGCTAATTGATTCGGCTTGGTATAGGATGTGTCCAGTTGCAGTTTTTGTCTCGTAGCATTTTCGGTAGTTCCTCGCAGTGTATGTAGAGTGGCATTTCTTCCGTAATCTCAGCAGTAACAGTAACCTGCACACTAATACATTGTTTTTAATTTTATAAAGAAGGTAACTAAAAATGGCTACAGGTACAGTTAAGTGGTTCAACGACAGTAAAGGTTTTGGCTTTATTACTCCTGCTGACGGCAGTGCTGATGTTTTCGTACATCATTCAGCTATCCAAAGCAGTGGCTTCAAATCATTGGCCGAAGGCCAGTCAGTATCTTTCGATACTGAAGCCGGTGCCAAGGGTCCTAGCGCAGTAAATGTTGTTCCTCAGTAAGTCTGAGTTTTAGCATAAAAAAGCCCCGCAGTGATGCGGGGCTTTTTTTTTTGCTGCAATAATGACCTGCAAAGCCGTCGCAAGTGTTTAGTTACCGAGTATCTCAAATTACTGTTATTTTAAACTATTAAGTCGCTACGAAATTCTGGGTACTCAAATGCCATTTGTTTATAGCCCAGCTATTAAAGGATCTATCCCTTGAGCCAAACCGCCTTTTCATCTCTTAAGCTGAATCCCGATTTACTGAAAAATATTGCTTCCTTGGATTATCAGGCGATGACGCCTATACAGGCGCAGAGTCTGCCTCATATTCTGGATGGCAAAGATGTTATTGCCCAAGGACAAACGGGTTCAGGGAAAACCGCGGCGTTCAGTTTGGGCTTGCTGGAAAAACTTGATGTAAAACGTTTTCGGGTGCAGTCACTGGTGCTTTGCCCCACTCGGGAGTTGGCCGATCAGGTTGCTAAAGAGGTGCGTAAACTGGCCCGAACCATTCATAACATTAAGGTGCTAACCCTTTGTGGTGGCATGCCTTTTGGGCCTCAGGTTGGTTCGCTGGAACATGGAGCCCATGTCATTGTCGGAACCCCGGGGCGTGTCGAAGACCACCTGCGCAGAGGCACGCTCAAGCTGGATAATGTCACCACACTTGTGCTTGATGAGGCGGATCGCATGTTAGACATGGGCTTCCAGGAAGCCTTGGATGCAATCATTGAATATATTCCGCCGCAGCGTCAAACGCTGCTGTTCAGTGCCACTTACCCTGAACAGATTAAGTCAATTGCGAAACGGATTATGGTTGAACCGGTTGTTGTGCAGGCGGCCTCGACGCATGACAACAGCAGTATTCAGCAGTATTTGTATAAAGTTGATGGCGGAATTGATCGTTTAACCGCTTTACGCCTGTTGCTGCTGCAACATCGTCCCGAATCTGCAGTTGTCTTTTGTAATACCAAACAGGAGACGCAGGAGGTTGCCGACGCACTAAGGGACTTTCATTTTAGTGCTGTGGCCTTGCATGGCGACCTGGAGCAACGCGATAGGGACCAAACCTTAATAAGGTTTGCCAATAAAAGCGCTTCAATACTCGTCGCTACTGATGTGGCTGCTCGTGGTCTGGATATTGAGGCCTTGGACGCTGTTATCAACTATCACATCGCCCGTGAGTTGGAAGTGCATGTACACCGTATCGGTCGTACCGGACGTGCTGGCAGCAAAGGTATTGCTTGCACCTTATACGATGAAAAAGATGCTTACAGAGTCGCTAGACTGGAGGCGTTTCTTGGTCAAGCTATTGATGTTAAACCGCTGCCACCAATTAGTTTGTTGGAAAAACCTACCTATAATGCCTCAATGACGACCTTACAAATTGACGGTGGCAAAAAGCAAAAGGTCAGGCCTGGCGATATTCTGGGTGCACTCACCGGGACAAATGGCATTGATGGAACACAGGTCGGAAAAATCCAGATTTCAGATAACGTCGCCTATGTGGCCGTTAGTCGGAGTGCGGCTAAACCTGCGTTAAAAAAATTACAGCAAGGCAAGCTGAAGGGACGTTCGTTTCGGGTTAGGTTGTTGTGGGATTAGTTAGCAGTTACGCGGATTGTTCGTGCAGAGATAAGTGTGAATTACCAGTGACTACCGATGCTGACATAAAAAAATGGTCGGATATCTACATCGATGGATTTGTTTGAGTCCTCAGGAAATTCTAAGGATAAGGCGCCGACACTAAGGTTTAATTCATCTCTTCTGGGTGATCCTATGTTCATTGCCACGTTGATTCGGTTATCACCATCATCAGCTGAATGAACTTGTTCGAAGCTGGACTTGGGATGATCAGAGTTGAATTCAAAATTGAGAGTGGAGGCTTGATCCTGCTCAGCAACTTTCACTTGAGTCAGGTGTGAGGGTTGAGAATGTGTAGAGAATGAAGACTGCTCGGCTTGTGCTGCGCTGACCAAACTAAGTCCCATAAGAATGGCGGCGATATGGCGTTTTTTAATATACATTCTTAATTCCTATTGCAGCCCTGTTTGCCAGAAAATGTTAGATTCATGGTGGTACGGTTATGTATTAAGCTCATTATTTCATGTCTTTGTGCTAAACCGCTGTGCGCCAGATCACATTTTTCTGAGTGCTGTTAATGCTAAACCCTTGGGTTGGCCGCGGGCAGTGGATGTCTATCCATGTTAGTGGCGCACTTTGCTAGTGTAGTTAGCGGCATTTTTGAGTTTTTCTGTAATTTGAAACTTAATCACACATTGATATGTGGCTTGCAATGCTAATGGATTTGGTTGCGCAAGCAGAAAGTAAACAAAAGGTAAGGTTTTGATGAGCGACTTAATGCCCGCCCTGTTTGTCAGTCACGGTAATCCAATGCTGGCTAACGATAATGAAAGCGCCCAGGAGTACCGGGCCTGGGGAGAAAGACTTCCTAAACCCAAAGCACTGTTGATTTTCTCTGCCCATTGGCAAACCCCGGGCCTGGTTTTTGGTGAAACTATTCGTCACGAAAAACTGATTTACGATTTTTTTGGTTTTCCCGATGAACTCTATCAGTTGCAGTATCCCGCACCGGGGGCAGAGTGGTTGATAGATGAAGTGTGCAATGTATTGGCTGAAGCCGTGCCACAAAATAAACGTGGTCTCGATCATGGCGTGTGGGTGCCGTTGTTGCATATGTGGCCCGAGGCGGATGTCCCTATCCTGCAAATGAGTTTACCGGCAGACTATTCCAACCATGATTTGTTAGAACTGGGTCGCCGCTTGGCGCCGTTACGTGAGCAAGGCGTGATGATCATCGGTGCCGGCACGCTCAGTCATAATCTGCGTGAAGGCTTGTCAGGAAAATATGCCAGCACGCCAGAATGGGTGACTCGCTTTGATGACTGGCTAGAACGTGCATTGCTGAATGATCGAATGCAGTTGTTGGACTGGGAAAACAGCGCGCCTGAAGCACAGCGTAATCATCCAACTGCCGAACACTTTCGTCCACTGTTAATTACTGTTGGTGCAGCGCTAGAAGGTGAACCTGCTATGTTTCCTCTGCTTGGTTTTGATATGGCAGTGTTTAGTAAACGTTCTGTTCAGTTTGGTTAATGATGTTACTAACTGAAACACAAACTTCTGGTTAATAGGGCTACACTAAATCTAATAATCTTTCCAAACAGAAAAGGCCGCCCCAATGACTGATAGCAAACGCCGCCTGTTAATTATTCCTGCCCTTGCCCTTGGTATTGTTGTTTTTATGTTGATGTCAGGAGGCAAGCAGGGGGCACCCCGTGAGGAACAGGGTGAGCATGCTACGCCGGTACGCTTTATTAGCACACAGGCACAAGAGGTGGTGCCGGTGGCGCTGGGGAATGGCAGTGTCTCGCCGACGCGGGTGTGGTCGGCCATTAGTCAGGTGCAAGGGCGGGTGGTGGCGTTGCCGAGTCAGTTTCGTGCCGGCATGGTGATTCAAAAAGATCAGGTTCTGCTGCGTATTGATGACACTGATTATCAGTTGGCGCTGGCCCAGGCCAAGGCGGCGATTCAGGCTACTGAAGCGCAGCTGAAGCAGTTGGCGTCTCAGCAGAACAATTTTAATATCTCATTGAAGATTGAGCAGGAGGTATTCGTTTCGGCTGAGAAAGAGTGGCAGCGGTTAAAGCAGCTGGCCAAGCAGGGTACAGTTTCAAAGAGCCAGTTAGATGCGCAGGAGCGTGCTTATCTGGCGCAAAAGCAGCAGCTGCAAAACATTAAAAATAGTCTTGAATTATTACCTTCTGATCGTGCGGTATTGAAGGCGCAATTGGCGCAACAACAAGCCTTGCTCGAGCAGGCGCAGTTGAATCTACAACGCACCACCCTCAAGGCACCGTTTAACGCTCGCCTTGCAGAAGTGAACGTCGAGCTGGATCAATACATCCGCGTCGGTGAGGTGTTGGCGGTACTGGATGATATGGACCAGGCCGAGGTGGAGGCGCAGTTTCCGCTGGAGCACTTCGCTCAATTAGTACAGCCCATCGATATCAAGGCAATGATGGCCAAGGGTGAGATGCCTGGTCCGCATATGCTGAATCTGAAGTCCCGCGTGCAGTTGAATAGCAATGGTGGCGTTATCAGTTGGGATGCTAACTTTGCCCGTACTGATGCGGCTATTGATCCGCAGACCCGCACGGTGGGTGCAGTTGTTACCGTGGATGATCCTTACGCCAATGCCATGCCGCCGTTACGCCCGCCGCTGGTGAAAGGTATGTATGTGAGTGTGCTTTTGGAAGGCCCCAGCCATGCAAACCAAATAGCCATTCCACGCCAGGCGCTGCATGGCGATGAAGTCTATGTCATCAATGCAGACAAACGCCTGCAGCGACGCAAGGTGGTGTTGCATTTGCGACAAGCTGGTTTTGTCACTGTCGCTTCGGGTATTGCCGCCGGTGAGCAGGTGGTGATTTCGGATCTGATCCCGGCGGTGGATGGCATGTTGCTGCAACCGGTCGAAGATCAGGCGGCCACGGCGAAATTGAATGCCTCCTTGGCTGGCGGCATGGGGGAATAGATTATGATCCGTTTCTTCGCCGCTCACCCTACGGCGGCCAACCTGTTAATGCTTATCCTGATTGTGATGGGTTTGATGTCACTGCCGGATATGAAGCGTGAGACCTTTCCCGAATTCACTACTGGCACGGTACAGATCTCGGTGCCGTATCCTGGGGCTACGGCTGAAGAGGTGGAGGATGGCATTTGCCGCATCATCGAGGATGCACTGGACAGCGTAAGCAATCTTGATGAGCTACGCTGTGAGGCGCGTGAGAGCATGGCCATCGCCCGGGCCGATATTCAGGAGGGGGCTGATATGCAGATCTTCCTCGATGATATCAACGCCGCTATCGACGCGGTAACTACCTTTCCCGAGCTGGCCGAGAAGGTCGTGGTGCAGGAGCTGAACCGAACCGACCAGGTGGTCTCCATCGCCGTCACTGGCCCCATGACTCCGGCCCATCTAAAACAGTATTGCGAGAACTTGAAGGGTCGCTTATTGGTTCGTGGAGATATTCCACAAGTGACCATCGGTGGTTTTTCCGACCATCAGATCCGTATTGAGCTGACGGCCGATACGCTGCGTCAATACGGTCTATCTGCGGCTGGCATTGCCGATACTATTCGCCGCCAGAGTCTGGATCAACCCTTAGGTGAAATAAGCGGTAGCGAGCAGGATCTGTTGCTGCGCTTTGCCGAACAGCGCCGTTCACCGCAGCAGTTTGAGGATTTGATGGTAGTGGCCGGTGACAGCGGTGCGGTGTTGCGCCTGGGTGATATCGCCACCATCAGCGATACCTTTGCTGATGAAGAGACGCAGGTGATTTTTAATGGCGAACGTGCCTGCCTGCTCAACGTGACCAAGAACCGTAGCGAAGACACCTTGGAGGTGTTTGCCGCGGTTGAGACTGCACTGAAAGAAGAGCACGCCACCACGCCACCGACAGTATCGCTTTATCTCACCCAAGACATGGCCACGCTGGTCAACGACCGTCTGACCATGATCATCAAAAACGGTTGGCAGGGTTTGATCCTGGTGGGCCTGACCCTGTGGCTGTTTTTCGGTACACGTTTTGCCTTTTGGGTGGCTGTGGGGCTACCTATCTCTTTTCTGGGCGGATTCTTTTTTATGGGCCTGATGGGTCAATCTATCAATATGATTTCATTGGTGGCGTTGTTAGTCGCCTTAGGTCTGTTGATGGATGATGCCATTGTGCTGGCGGAGAACATCGCCAGTCATCGTGCCAAAGGAAAATCAAGTTTGCAGGCGGCAGTGGATGGCGCCTCTCAGGTGGCGCCAGGGGTGTTGTCATCATTTTTAACCACCTTAACCATCTTTGTGCCGTTGGCCTTTTTGAGTGGTGAGATTGGTTCGGTGTTGAAGGTGATACCGATAGTATTGATCTCGGTGTTGGCGGTTTCCCTGGTCGAAGCCTTTTTGATTTTGCCAGCACATCTGCATCATTCATTGGCTCACCATAATATGCAAAGCAGGGGCTTTCGTGCACGTTTTGAATCGGGCTTGGAGCACTTTCGCGAAAACTGGGTAGGGCGTGCTGTCGATAAGGCGATTGAATGGCGCTATTTGAGTTTTGGTTTGGTGATTGCGCTGTTTCTGATCAGCCTGGGTCTGGCCAGCAGCGGTGCGCTGAAGTTTCAAGGTTTCCCCGAGGTGGATGGCGATCAAATCGATGCTCGTGTGCTGTTGCCGCAAGGCACGCCGTTTCATAAAACTCAGGCGGTGGTGGCAGAGTTGCAACGCAGTATTGATGCCCTGAATCAAGAGTTCAAACCGCGTCAGCCGCAGCAAAAAGATCTGGTTAAAAATGTCATTGTGAAGTTCGGTGAAAACACGGATGCCAATGAAAGTGGCCCGCACATCGCTACGGTGAGTGTTGACCTGCTCAGCGCCGAGATTCGTGATGCGCGACTCAGTGAGGTGCTGAACCGCTGGCGTGAGTTGAGTGAATTGCCGCCCGACGTGATCAACGTCAGTTTTAAAGAACCGGGCCATGGTCCTGGTGGTGCGCCGATTGATATTCGTCTGCAAGGCGGTGATCTGGATGAAATGAAGGCGGCCTCAATTGCTTTGCAAACATGGCTGGCGGGTTATGCCGGTGTCAGTGATCTGTATGATGACCTGCGCCCTGGCAAGCCCGAGTTGAGTTTGAAACTCAAAGAAGGTGCATTGAACCTTGGCCTGGATGCCACCGCCATTGCTGCTCAATTACGCGGTGCCTATTTTGGTACCACCGCGGCGGAGATTCAGGTGGGTGTGGAATCTTATGAGATTGACGTGCGTTTGGCGCAAGCGGACAGGGATCAGATCATCGACCTGGAGCGTTTTACTGTTCGTGCACCTAACGGTGCTGATGTGCCGCTGAGTAGTGTGGCGGTGATTGAACAGGTGCGGGGTTACTCGCGCATTCAGCATGTGGGTGGCCAACGAACCATTACCGTGCAAGGTAATCTGGATTCCGGGGTAGGTAATGCCAATGAGATTCTGGCGGATACTCAGGAAAAATTTCTGCCGCAACTTAAAAAACAGTTCCCGAATGTGAATGTGGTGTTCGAAGGCTCAACGCAAGAGGATGCCAAAACCGCTGCCTCCATGTTGCGTGCGGTGGCGATTGGGTTGATTGGTATCTTTGTTGTCCTGAGTTTTCAATTCCGCAGTTATCGTGAACCTCTGCTGGTGATGGCGATCATCCCCATGGCCTTGATTGGTGTCTTTTGGGGCCACTTTGTGATGGGCTTGACGCTGTCTATGCCCAGCATACTCGGTATGATCTCACTCGCTGGTATAGCGGTGAATGATTCAATCTTATTGGTCACCTTTATCAAACAGCATCGTGAAGAGGGGATGAGTCCGTTTGATGCGGCACGTCAGGCAGCACGGGCGCGTTTTCGGGCTGTGTTATTAACCTCGGCTACCACGGTGGCAGGTTTGATTCCTATCCTGATGGAAACCAGCCTGCAGGCACAGGTATTGATTCCGTTGGTGGCGAGCATCGCCTTTGGTCTGGTGGCAACCACGGTGATGGTGCTGTTTCTGATTCCGGTGCTATATATGATCTTTGAAGATTGGGGCTGGACCCGCAGGCATGAGGAACAAGAGCTTGCTGCGAATGTAAATTAAAAATGACTCACCCTACTTGAATATTTTTAGTGACAATGTCGTTGAGTTAATAAATTTATCATTACGTGGATTTAACTCGTTAGTGCCGCAGGTGTATTGATTCCGAAAAATACCTGATTAGGCAATGGCCTGGCCTTGCCGGATGCAGTCGAGGAATTACCCAAGCACAACATCGATCATGTCACCATCACGATCAGTTGTGTTGATCCCGAGGTCGTTGCCAAGATTTACCCCTGGATATTTTGGGAAAACCATCGCATTCGCGGTGAGAAGGGCGCCAATATTCTGATTGAACAGCAGCAAAAGAGGCCGCAGATGTTGATCGACAAGGGAACCCTGGTGAAGGTTAATTCTGTTTTGATTCTCGGTGTTAACGCAGAACACCTGAAAGAAGTAAGCAAGGTTGTTAAATCCAAAGGCACCCCACACCTGGTTTTCGATCTACTTAGCTGAATTGGGCTGGATGGATTTCGACCTCACCAACAATCAGATTCCTTTTTAACAGCACATCATTGTCGGCTGGGGCCGCGATTATGGTGACGTAAACCTACTCAAGGGCGTGGTCTTCGGCGGTGGTGAACCTAAGTTGGCCGTGTCGGTCGATGTGCGTGGTCTTGGCAGCTGAGTGCTGGCGTTAGTAGGTGGGTAGTGGAAAGGAGGAGTGAGGAACGGATAGTGATCGACAATCTGCAGGCATTAGCATCGAGTCATTCCCTTAGATTGAGTCTAGTTTCTGTGTGATGTTTTTAGCGTTGATTCCTTTCGCTTCGCTATATGTGAATAACCAATTTGTTCTGTCGGGATTATTTACAGTTTGCTTACATTGTTAACATTAGAATCATTATGTTTCTTTACAAAACAGATAGATAAGTAGTTGGTATAAAACGTGCTTAACCATCTATAGTAATTAATAAAACACTAAATAACTATTAATAAGGTATTTATATCAATGACCCTATTTAAGCAGTTCAAAACCAAGTCTGCCACCATCGTCACGGCTCTTGGCTTATTAGCCAGTGTGCAGCCAGCACAGGCGACGGCGATACTCGATGTTGCCGAGATTGGTAGCTACTCCCAGATCTATCAGCTGGATATCCCTAATAGTGCTAATTACGATGGCGCAACGCCGGCCTACACTGTGGATAATTCAGGCACTGCTATTGTTGGTGGCATTAATCGAATTGCCTACTATATGGAACTGCAACAAGCGGGCGGTGATAGACAATGGGTTTGGGCATCAATGGATGCGTTCACTCAGAACCTTGGGCAGACCGGTGTTCCTGTCATTAGCACGGGTGCTATCTGGCAGCAGCTTGTTGGCAGCATGAACGTTGAATCAAATGTTGGTGGAATTGTGACCGGCACGGGCATCGCAACCGGTAACATCGAATTTTGGCATAACTGTTATAGTGCTGATAACGAGATCGGAATCCCTGGGGCGGCCGGTAACTATGATTTTGGTGACAATAACAGCCACGCCAATTCCTGTTATGGCTCGATGCAGGTACACAATTATGGCGAAGACCAGACACTGTTCGCGTGGAATCGCTGGGACAGTGGCGGCACCGGTGATCTGGGTATTGGTAACAATGCTGGGAATGCTCATACCGACTGGACATTCATGGGCAACGCAAGTTCCTACTCGCTCAGAAGCCTGGAAGTCTGGGTGCAACCTACACAGGCAGTCCCTGAGCCCGCCTCGCTCGCACTCATGGGCTTAGGTTTGGCAGGACTAGCTTTTAGTCGCAAAAGAAAAACCGCTTAACCAATAATCGTTATTCTGATTATGAACCCCGTCCTTAGTGACGGGGTTTTTTTATGGCCGTTTTTTGTCTCTGTGATGAGGTGGATAAGGCAGAATTAGCCAAAGGGCACAAGAGCAAGTGGCCCGGATGAAGTGGCAACGTAATCCGGGGCAGAGTTACGTTGCTCCCCTGGATTCTACTTCGTTACATCCAGGCTACTTTCTATTGATTCGTGATCATGTAGTCAGCACGTACGTCGATCTCAGCAGCGTTCAATTTTTTTCAAAGACGGGCATCGTACCTTTGCCTATGGCAATGCTTGTGCGTAACGAAACTACATCCGTGCTGACGGCCCCATTTTTTTGATCAATGGAGTGGCACATCGCACACTTGTTTTTGAATAACTGTTGTCCAACCGGATTTTCTGTGGCTGTCGCTGCCATACTGGATGTGACGATAGCCAAGATTGAAATAAGATATTTGTTCATGCCGCGATGTTCCTGCGGTTTGGGGGATTGGTTTTTAAAACTCATAACTAATGGTGGGGTGTGCCTTATGCGCACATTCTTTTACTAAAATCATCATACTCTGTATTTAGTTCTTATCCCCACATGCCGAGCCTAGGGCTAGGCCTCAATTTTGACTGCATCTCAGGCTGTAAAAAATAATGGTGTGGGTTTTCATAACCCGGTTTGATGGTGGTGGCTGGCACTCCCAGCTGCTTCGCCAGTTGTCGAATGAAACGATAGACGTTTGATCGAGCAGTGTGCCGTCGAGGTCGGTGAATATCAGCAGCTTTTTCATCTGGCTTGCCTAGTGCCGATCTCGCTAATTTGGTGCTGGTCATTGAGTTTTAATAGCAGATCGGCGCTTCAGCCAGGTTGGCTTGGGTGAGTCGCTTATAGTGCATGACGAAGCGTTTTATTGCCGTTTCATTCATCAGGTGAGGCATGTCGCCTTTTTGTTGATGTGGTTTTTTCTTGTAGTGAACGCCATTCCATTACTTTGCCAAAACCAGGGATTTCCAACATTACCAGGGTGTGTAATTGCTCAAACAGGGCCGGGTAGTGTTGAGTGAGTTGTTGATTGACATAATGGCGCCATTGGCCATCAAGGTAATGATTGGTAAGGCTCGGCAGCCTGGCAGCCAGTTTCTGGTTGTTTGAGATTGCTGATAATCTTGCGGTCGCTGCAATGTGATTTTTATGCGTAATCATATTTCTGAAAACAGTTGCTTTGCAGAGGATTACTTATGTATTTCGTACTTCTTTATTTTTTCCCATAAGGATTTCCGGCTAATTCCAAGTATTGAAGCAGTTTTAATAATATGCCAATTGTTTTCTCTTAGGCTAACGTCGATGTAGGTACGTTCTCGAGTTTGTAGAAAAGTTTTAAGCGTTCTATTTTGTTCTTCATCATCAAATCCGGCCTGTTGAGGAAATATATTATGATCAAAAATTGTTGAACCTGGCGTCATAATGCATACGCGCTCTATAATATTTTTTAGTTCCCTGACATTTCCTGGCCAAGGATAATCAATTAAGGCTTGTCTGGCTAAGCCATCAAGTTTTTTAGTTTTTTCTGGGTACAATTCAGAATGAAGATCCAGGAAAACCTGTGTCAACCAGAGGATGTCTTGCTGGCGTCTTCGCAGTGGTTGAATATTCAGCTCGATGACATTGATTCTGTAATACAGGTCTTCTCGAAACTCACCGCACTCAATTTTCGAGCGTAAATCACAATTTGTTGCACAAATAATACGAAGGTCGATCTTGATATCTTTCTCGCTGCCAAGTCGTACAATTGTGTGGTCCTGAATTACGCGGAGTAATTTTGCTTGAGTTTCCAGTGGCATTTCACCAATCTCATCTAAGAGTAGTGTTCCGCTATTCGCTTGCTCAAATACACCCTTATGGGTATTTGTTGAACCAGTGAATGCACCTCTTTCATGACCGAATAGTTCTGATTCAATCAGAGAGTATGGTATTGCTGCGCAATTTATGGCCACAAACCTACCTGCTGGGTTTTGTATGGTATGCAGCCGTCGAGCGACTATTTCCTTACCAACACCTGACTCACCGTTAATCAATACGGGGGTGTTTTTGTAGGGCGCAACAAGTTGTATTTTTTCTTCTACTTGACGCATGGAGGCTGAAATTCCCAATGGAGAATCTTCTGTCTGCGAATGATCAGGCAAGTCAAACTGACATATTTCATTGAGTTTATTAATCAGAGATTTGATATTCAAAGCTTTGCTTTGAATATCAATGCCGTTTGGGATTAGAGGTTTTTCTGTCTGATCCACCGAGCCATGTTCAGAGATAAAAAAGGTTGGTGGGGTATTATTTGTTTCAGCGCAAACCTTTCTAAGTAAATGTGCTCCGTTCATATCACGTTGGCACATGTCTGATACAACAACATCATATTCAGTTTTGTTTATTTTATCTAAAGCCTGATCAGTATTGCGAATCCAGTCTATTTGAAAGCCTTCTTTTGTAAGTCGCTCATAGATAGAGCTGCCCTTGATGGGGCATGTAGAGACGAGACAAATATTAGGTACATGCATGTCCATATAGCACCATCATTGTAAAAGTTATACAAATATTAATCGTGGCTACATCCCTGTTGTCACATTAACACTCCACTCTGAAATATAAGCTAGCAAGTAAACCTTAATTGAATCTGAATCGCGAAGAGTCCACTAAGCGAAAACTATCACCCAATTAATACGTTATAACTATGGAATAAGCAGGAACATCGTCTGATTGTTAGTGCTTATAAATTGAATTGAATATTAGAAATATTCCTATATGAGAATCAGAACATAAAAATAAGTTTTAAATAGTTTGTAGCGATTATTTTCTGAATCCGAGAAACGTTATTTCAACGTTATAGGTTTTTATTCTGCTGTAAAAATGTATGTGTTACTTGATTGTGACGCCTGACAATCAAGGTGTAACCACTCGGTAACATTGTCGTGACATAAAGACAGTTAACTTGTTGATTTTCACTTGCAGTCGAGATGGCCTGTTTATTGCTGAGTTGTCTGTGTAGGTCAGGTTGGATGAATAACATAAAGTTTAATTCCAGTTGTTTATAAATGGCGAAATTTGTCACCTTGATGGCGTTTATTAGCTGGTATTAATTTTCATTTTCAACATCTCAAAGGAGTGAATGAATATGAGTGATAATTTTCGGTGTAGGAACCACTTGGTTGCGTTTCTAATAACGCTGTTATTTATGTTTGCCTGGCTACCACAAGCACAGGCTTTTAGTAGTATTCTTAATGATTTTAATTCTAATTACGGTACGGCGAATACTCGCATTGATAGCTGTAATACCTGCCATACAAGTGGTTTTGGTTTTAATGCCTACGGTAATGCATATCGTAATGCGAGTAGTTTTAGCGCAATTGAGTCTTTGGACTCTGATGGTGACGGCTTTTCCAATATTTCGGAAATTAACGCGTTAACCTTCCCGGGAGATTCGAGTGACTTTCCTTCTGCTGTCAATCAACCACCGGTTGCAGATCCCAATGGCCCGTATAACGGTACCGTCGGTGCCCCTGTAATGTTCGATGGCTCTAACTCAACTGATACAGATGGCAGTATTGTTAGTTATAACTGGAACTTCGGTGATGGAAGTAGCGCTTCTGGAGTGAGCCCTAGCCACACCTATGTTACTGACGGTGGATTTGTCGTGACGCTGACGGTCACTGATGACGCAGGTGCAACTGATACAGCCACAACTGCAGCGACCATCGCCCTGGGTAATCAGGCGCCCACAGCTGATCCCAATGGTCCCTACACTGGCACGACTGGTTCGTCTGTGCTGTTCAATGGCTCAGCTTCAAATGATCCTGACGGCACAATTATCTCTTACAGTTGGAACTTTGGTGATGGTAGTTCTGGAACCGGTGTCAGTCCAAGCCATGTTTACAATGCGGCGGGCACGTACAACGTCACTCTAACGGTAATGGATGATGCCGGTGCAACCGATTCGGGCGGGACCACCGCAGCTATCAATGATGTTCTTAATCAGCCTCCCTTGGCTGATGCCAATGGTCCTTACAGCGGTACGGTTGGTGCGCCGGTGACGTTTGACGGTACTGGTTCAAGTGATTCAGATGGATCTATTGTCAGCTATGACTGGAGCTTTGGTGATGGCAGCATTGCCATGGATGCAGGGCCCACAGCCTCGCATAGCTATGTCTCAAATGGCAGCTATACCGTGACATTGACAGTCACCGATGATGAAGGTGCAACAGCATCGGATTCAACCACTGCGAACATCGGAGTTGCTCCTAATCTGGCGCCTGTTGCTGATGCCAATGGTCCATACAATGGTACGGCTGGCTCAGCTATTCAATTTGATGGCTCAGCATCATCTGATCCGGACGGCTCGATAGTCTCCTACCTTTGGAGTTTCGGCGACGGTGGTACTGGTACGGGTGTCAATCCAAACCACACTTACAGCAACGACGGTAGTTTTAGTGTAAGCCTGACGGTGACAGATGATGCCGGGGCTACCGGAACTGACACCAGCGTGGCGACCATCGGTGTAGGCAATCAGCCTCCTATAGCAGATGCTAATGGGCCTTACACAGGTACGGTGAATGTGTCTGTGCAGTTTGATGGCTCTGGTTCATCAGATCCTGAAAATGGATCTCTTACCTATGCCTGGGACTTCGGTGATGGCAGCAATGGAATGGGTATGAACCCAACTCATCGTTATTCTGCTGAGGCTACCTATAACGTGACCCTGACGGTAACTGATAGCACTGGTGCAACCGATTCAGATATGTCAACTGCCACTATCAACTCGGTATCCCCATCTTCGGATGATGACTCGGACAGTGACGATGGTCACGATGGTGATGACTCGGACAGTGACGATGATCACGATCGTGATGAGTCAGACCATGATGATGATCACGATCGTGATGAAGCAGATCATGATGATCGAGACAATGATAGTAAGCGTAACCACCGTGACAGTCGTCGTGACAATGATCGTCGCCGTGATCGTGATGATGACTAAGACTTCAGCCAACAAATAGGAGCCTGAAAAGTTGTTAACCGGGGAGGGGGGAATGCCTCTCCCCATTTTTACAAGCTAACGCCACGTGGTTTTTTCTTTCGGAATAAATGGCTGTTTTATGTGTTGAATTATGTAGCATTCATCATGCCTGGTTGTATGAAACTGTCAGGCAAAATTTGTGTAACAGATTTGTTGTTTGCAAAAACGGGCGAGCGCCTGTTGAAATTTTAATCTTCATTTAATGTAGACGTGTTTTAGTGCAATTTTAGGTGTTTTATAAATCAAGGAGGGTAGGTCATGAACGCCGGTAATATCACCCATCTATTTCGGGTCATGATGGCCACGACGGCAATATTATTGTCGTTGGGTTGTCAAAATGCATTCGCTGATGACTCTGAATCAAAAGAATCTAGGCAGGATCGTGAATTGTCCATCATCGAGGCGGAATGGAATGATGACAGGGCCAGGTTGCAGGTTAAAGGCAGAGGGCGGGCAGGTAAAACGGTCTCTGTCTATGATGCCAACCGCGATAGTTTGATTGGTAAGACAAAAGTTAAAAGCAATGGCAAGTGGAAGGTTGCCCTGGATCAATTCTCGGACGTTCCTTGTCGGGTAAAGGTTCGATCGGGTGACGATGAGAAAGCGCGTAAAGTTAAACACGCACCAAAAAACTGTGGTCGCGAGAATGACGACGACAGCGACAGCGACAGCGACAGCGACAGCGACAGCGACAGCGACAGCGACAACGACAACGACAACGACAACGATAACGACAACGATAACGGCGGCAATGATGGCCCGGGTGATGAGGTTCTCAGTGGCGATTATCAGATTTTTGCCGTCAATGACCTGGGTATGCATTGCATGGACGAAGACTATTCCGTGTTCTCTGTGCTACCGCCTTTCAATAATCTGCATGCCCAAGTGGTGAGAAAGGGGCGTGAACCAGTGTTGATGAGTCCGGCCAGTATTGAGGTGCGTTACACGGCTATTGCTGATGCCAGTGGCTCTATTAACAGTACTAGTGTTGGAAAGACTAATTTCTGGGAACATGTCGGCGCCTTGTTTGGCGCTACCCCTGAGCCGGATGTCGGTCTGACCGGTAACAAGATGCCCAGCCAGTCCAATGGGCCGCAGCTGTTTGCCGCCTATGAGCAACAACATCAACGTCATGTGGCGAGTGGTATTCCAATTACACCGTGGGATGACTTCGGTCAGCACAATAGCTATCCGATGTTCCGCGTTGAGGCGATTGATAAAGCCAGCGGCCAAATATTGACCAGCATCGATACCGTGGTGCCGGTATCAGAAGAGATGGCCTGCGCCGACTGTCATCATAGTGATGGCGTAGCCGCCGATGCCACGACGGCTGCTCGCTATGGTAATGTGCAGTGGAGCGTTGCGGCGACATCCGCCGTGCAATATAAAGAGAACATCCTGCTGCTGCACGATGCCAAGCACAATACTCAGTTGATCAACAACCAGCCGGTATTGTGCGCCCAGTGTCACTACTCACCAGCTTTGGATTTGTCAGGCAGTGGACCGCAGGGTGCGCAAACCTCGCTGCCGTTTTTGTCTTCTGCTATTCACAAACGTCATGGCGAAACCCTGGATGGCAGCCTGCCGACTGGCAACATCGATGCCATCATTCGTGAGTCGGGTAAGACTACTTGCTACAATTGTCACCCTGGCGAGCAGACACAATGCTTTCGTGGTGCCATGGCTAATGCCGGTCTGATCTGTCAGGATTGCCATGGCGGTATGCTGGCGGTGGGTGGTCAATATCCACTGACTGACGGTCGAACTCGTGTGCCTTGGCAGGACTTGCCCAAGTGTCAGTCCTGCCACACTGGTGATGTCTTGAATCACCAAGGCACCAGCATGGTTAGGTACGTGGCCTACGATCCTAGCGACAAATCAGCGACCCCGCTGCTGGCAGACAATAAACGTTTTGCTGAGTCAGATACTGCGCTATATCGTAACAGTGCGGGTCACGGTGAGATGGAATGTACTGCTTGTCATGGTAGTCCTCATGCCATATGGCCCAACGAGGATCCTGATGCTAACGACAATGTTGCCGCTAAACAGATCCAGGGTTATGTCGGCACAATTACCGAGTGCAGCAGCTGTCATACACCGGGCAGCCTGCCACTGACTCTGGCCGGGCCGCACGGCATGCACAACGTTAATGATCCACGTTGGAATAAGGACCATGAAGACTTTTTCGAACGTGATCCAGCCAGTTGCCAAAGTTGTCATGGTGCAAATCTGGAAGGGACGCGATTGTCACGCACCGCGGTGGATCGTAACTATAAAACAGATGATGATGGCAGTATCTTTCTTGCCAAGGGTACCAACGTCAGTTGTACTTTGTGTCACGAGCGGCCATAAGGCAACAAGCTAAAAATGGTGCGTATGCAGTTAGCGCACTATGATTAAATTAAAGGTCTGTTCCTTAGATGAGGGGCAGACCTTTTTGTTGCCCTTACACTTGGTAGCTTTAACTGAAGAGACGAGGGTATAAGGCATATCCTGTTCATTACGAAAATAATGTAGAGAGCCTCGATAAAACCACGTTGTACTGCGGTGTAGTTTGTCTTGGCTTATAGTGCTATTACATGTGTTTTATGTTCATTCGACTTGATAAGCCCTTGGGCGAAATTACTATTCCATCGGCTAGAATGATCGTCAGTTTTTTACACAATGGGTTTGTTTATATAGTGATATTTGATGTTATCAATTAGGCCGGTGTGAATGCCTCAGTTTGGAAAACAAGGTCCTGCTTGTTCAGCCTAGTCAGATTTACACCACATGAGTGGTTTCAACAGTAGGGCAGCCAGGGCACCAGCGATAGCGCCGTAGAGATGTGAATCGACCACCACCGGTCCGCCGGCCATGTCGGCTGAGCCGGGCAGGGCACCGAAATATTGTTCCCATAGCAGTTTGCTGACGATGGCTGCCAGCAGGATGGCTTCGCGCCGGTCGCCGCGGCGAATGGCACCCACTGCACCGGCAACGAACAGGCCGTGTAACACCCCTGACAGACCGACATACCAGACTAACTCTGGGTTAAGGATTAGTAGTCCCAGGCTGACACCCAGGCCGCTGGTTAGGCTGATCAACCACCATTGCCAGCTTGAAAAGCAGTTCCAGAATAGTCCCCAGATCAGGCCCAGCCCAAACAGATTCATCAGCGTGTGCGACCAGCCTAGATGGACTAGATTGGCGCTAATCAGTCGCCATATCTCACCGGCTTTTATGTCGCCGGCATGGTAACGCAACAGCTCGGTCAAGCTGTCGCCAGCGATTGCCAGTAATGTTGCGGTCAGTGTTAATACCAGCGGCAAACTGTGTTGTTGAATAAAAGTTCTGTTGAACATCTATTTAGTTATCAAGAGAGGCGACAATGCTATTGCGTAAGTTGTCGAGCAGTGTTTCATCCTTGATGGGTTGCTGGTTGTGGTCGCTGATGAAAAAAACATCCTCAACGCGCTCGCCAACGGTAGTGATCTTGGCGTTTTGCAAATGAACATCACACTCCATCAGCGCCAGTCCAATTTTTGACAGCAGACCAGGCCGGTCAGCGGTGATAATTTCCATGACAGTGCGCTGATTATGGTCATCCTGATTGAAATTGACACGGGTGTGGGTGTTGAAGTGTTTTAACTGACGGGCTGTGCGCCTGTTGGCTTGTTTTTTTGTAAAATCAGATTGCGTCAGTTCGTGCCTGAGTCGGTTGATTATTTCTTCTATCCGTTGACTGCTACTGATGGCTTCTCCATCCTCTTCCAATAGTACATAGGTATCGAAGGCGTAGTCCTTGCTTGAGGTAATGATGCGCGCGTCGGCAACATTAAGACCAAGCTGTTCAAAGATGCCTGTGCTGGCAGCAAATAAGTGGCCGGCAATTGGCATGTGAATGAAGATCTCAGTGCCACCACCCTGGCTGTGTTGTTGTGCCAGGATTAACGGGAATTCACGCCCGTTATTGGTAATGATTGCCTCTGTATGCCAGACGATTTCATCGGCTGAGTGGCGGATGAAATACTCTTGGCTGAGTGAATTCCAGAGTTTATCAATGGCCTCAGCAGATACATGTTGTGCAGTCAGTAGCTCCCGTGCCTGTTGTTGGTTATTTTCGCACTGTTCGGTTTGGGCTAGTGGGTTTTCCAGACCACGGCGAAAGGCACGGCGGGTGGCATCGTAGAGTTGCTGTAGCAAGGATGCCTTCCAGCTATTGCAAATGGTGTGGTTGGTGCCGCGCATGTCTGCCACAGTCAACAGGTAGAGGTAATTGAGTCGGTTTGTGTTGCCAACAACAGAAGCGAATTCGGCGATAACCTCTGGGTCGCTGATGTCTTTGCGTTGAGCGGTGCTGGACATGATTAGGTGATTTTGTACCAGCCAGGCGACGATGTTGGTGTCGTAGTTGTTCAGGCCATGGAGTTGGCAAAATTCGATGGTGTCGACGGCCCCCAGCTCGGAGTGATCACCACCTCGGCCTTTGGCTATGTCGTGAAACAGGCCTGCCAGGTAGAGCAGTTCAGGTTTGGGAATCTTTTTGAACAGCTTGCTGCAAAAGGGTAGTTCATGGGCATGGATATCGAGTGTCATGCGGCGCAGATTTCGTACTACCATCAAGATGTGTTCGTCGACAGTGTAGATGTGAAACAGGTCGTACTGCATCAGGCCGACTATCTTGCCGAAGGCGGGAATGTAGCGGGCGAGAATGCCATAGCGATTCATTCTGCGCAGTTCATGAGTAATACCGGCGGGCTGGCGTATGATCTCCATGAACAGGCTGCGGTTGCGCAGGTCATTACGGAATGTTTCATCAATAAGGTCGCGGTGGCTGCGGATTAGACGAATGGTTGATGCTCTGACGCCTTTGATCTCGGGGTATTGTTCGATCAGCAGAAATATTTCCAATAGGGCAAACGGGTAACGCTTGAAAATATGTTCGTGGCTGGCTTCTATAAAGCCCTTGCTGATCTGGAAGCGCTTGTTGATGGCGATTGGCTCGCCAGCTTCGTCAGCATAAAGGATGGCTTCCTGAAACAGTTGCAACAGCATTTCATTGAGCAGACTGAGATCCATGATGGTGCGATAGTAATCTTTCATGAACTGTTCAACGGCCAGATGGCTGTTTTTGTCGTGATAACCAAGCATGTCAGCCAGACTGCGTTGATAATCGAACAGCAAGCGGTCTTCATGGCGTTTGGTGATGATGTGCAGGCCAAAGCGAACTTGCCAGAGAAAGTTCTGTGCTTCGATCAGGTGTAGATGCTCTTCTTCACTGAGGAAGTCGTGTTTGACCAGGTCATAGAGTGTTTCGGCATTGAAGTGACGTTTGGCTACCCAGCCAATCATCTGCATATCACGCAGTCCCCCCGGGCCTTCCTTGATGTTGGGTTCGAGGTTGTAGCCGCTATCGTCATATTTATCATGGCGTGCGTCCTGCTCCTGCAATTTTGCCTCAAAGAATTCGCGGCTGGTCCAGAGCTTGTCAGGGCCAGTTTGCTGGCGCATGATTTCAAACAGATCTTGTGGACCAATGAGGGGGCGTGCCTCCATCAGATTGGTGGCGATAGTAATGTCGTCACGGGCAGCGTCGATACATTCCTGAATTGAGCGTACGCTTTGACCGACCTCCAGGCCGATGTCCCACAGAAACATGATGAACATTTCCAGTGCATCACGGTAGTGCTCATGATCGTCATCTCTAAGCAGGATTAGAATGTCGATGTCTGAGCCTGGGTGTAGTTCGGCGCGGCCATAACCACCCACAGCAATCAGGGCAATGCCAAGGTCATCTACGGCGAAGTAGTCGCGCCATGCCAGCGTTAGTACCTGATCAATAAGTTCGGCGCGTAGGTGTACCAGTTCCGCGGCTTGCTGACCTTCGATAAAGCGTTGCTCTATTGTCTGATGGGCTCTTTTGAGGCTGTCACGGTAGACCTGAACGGCGGCTTTGCCTTCAACTAGCTGCTTGTTGAGCTCTGCAATATCGAAGACGGATTCAAATTGAGAAGTTGTCATGGGGATGGTTTGAGTCTAAATTTCGTCTTCTGGCAGCTTGGTCAGCACCTCAAAGCCATCCTCTGTGACCAGGATGGTGTGTTCCCATTGGGCTGACAGGCTACGGTCACGAGTAACGACGGTCCACTTGTCTGGCAGAACTTTAACTTCACGTTTGCCGGTGTTGATCATCGGCTCGATGGTAAAAATCATGCCCGGCTTGAGGCTGATGCCAGTGTCTGGTTTGCCGTAGTGCAGCACCTGCGGATCTTCATGAAAGTCAGTACCAATGCCGTGTCCGCAGTATTCACGTACAACAGAAAAGCTATTGCTTTCAGCATGTTGCTGAATTGCATGGCCAATATCGCCAAGCTTGATGCCTGGTTTAACCATTAGTATGCCTTTTTTCATGCATTCATGGCTGATCTCGCTGACGCGGCGGGCCAGGATGCTGGGTTCGCCGACGTAAAACATCTTGCTAGAATCACCGTGATAGCCATCTTTGATGACGGTAATGTCAATATTGACTATGTCGCCGTTTTTTAAGACTTTTTTACTGGGAATGCCGTGGCAGACCTGGTGGTTGACCGAAGTGCAGATAGATTTAGGAAAGCCATGATAATTCAGTGGTGCAGGGATGGCCTGCTGTTCATTGACTATATAGTCATGACATATCTGGTTTAATTCGTCCGTTGTTACCCCAGCTTTGACGTATGGGCGAATCATGTGCAGGACTTCCGCCGTCAGGCGGCCGGCTATGCGCATTTTTTCGATTTCTTCGGCGCTTTTAATCTTGACGGACATCGTTGGAAAACTCTGGTTATGTGGACTGGATTTTCGATTTTTGAGATAGTAGCCTGTTTTGCATCTCCTTGTCAGCCCACATCTTTTTCCACTTTTTGGGTGGTTTTGAGCTGGCCTGGAACGTTGAGTCTATGGCATGTTTATGGTATAAAGCGCGCCAGCTGGACAAAAAATGTCTGCTTTGTTGTACGTAACCGGCCGTAGCCGGAATTCACACGCACATCATCACCTGAGCCTGGGTGCCCTGAAGTAAGGGGTTGGGTTTCAGCGATGTGCGGAGGTTTAACCCGATTTAATGGAGAATTAAATGTCTAACGTTTCTATGCGTCAAATGCTGGAGGCCGGTGTTCACTTTGGCCACCAAACTCGTTACTGGAACCCGAAAATGGGTCCATACATTTTCGGTGATCGTAACAAGATCCATATCATCAACCTGGAAAAGACTCTGCCACTGTTCAACGATGCGATGAACTTCGTCGGTAGTACTGCCGCTAAAAAGGGCAAAGTTCTGTTTGTAGGCACTAAACGTGCTGCTCAGGACGTTATTCGTAAGGAAGCAGATCGTTGTGAAATGCCTTACGTAAACCATCGCTGGTTGGGTGGTATGTTGACCAATTTCAAGACCATCAAGCAGTCTGTTAAGCGTCTGAAAGACCTTGAAGCAATGGAAGATGATGGCCGCATGGAGCGTTTTAATAAGAAAGAAGCCCTGGGTCTGCGACGCGAAAAAGAAAAGCTTGAACGCAGCATGGGTGGCATCAAAAATATGCCTACTCTGCCCGATGCTATCTTTCTGGTCGATTCAGGTCATGAGAAAATTGCTATTGCTGAAGCCAAGACGCTGGGTATTCCAGTTGTTGGCGTCATTGATACAAATAACGACCCTCGCACTGTTGATTACATGATTCCAGGTAATGACGATTCTGCACGTGCAATCAATTTGTATGCGCAGGGTGTTGCTGATGCCATTATTAATGGCCGCGCAGCGTCAAATGCGGGTAGTGGCGATGTTGTTGAAGTTGATGAATCTTCTACTGCTACAAAAGTAGTTAAGAAGAGCAGCGCTGTGGCGGCAGAAACTGCCCCCGCTGGTGACTCTGCTGAAGCATAACGTTTTTCTTTAGTTTCTAAGAATGCGTTTCAGGGCCGCCCGACAGGGCGGCTCACTTTATAAATTGAATACATACTTACAATTGAGAGGTTGAGGCAATGGCAATTACTGCAGCCCAAGTAAAAGAACTGCGCGAGCGCACTGGCGCCGGCATGATGGAATGTAAAAAAACCTTGGTTGAAACCAATGGTGATATCGAAGCTGCCATTGAACAGATGCGCATGAGCGGTTTGGCCAAGGCAGACAAAAAGGCTGATCGTGTTGCGGCTGAAGGTATTATCGCTGTTGCGCGTAGTACTGATGGTAAACAGGCCGTTTTGGTTGAAGTTAACTGCGAAACTGATTTTGTTGCTAAGGGCGATGATTTCACCGCGTTTGCAAATACTGTTGCAAATACAGCTCTGAATGCCGGTGTTAGTACTGCTGAAGCGTTGCTGGAAGCTACTATTGATGGTGGTAATACTGTTGAGCACAGCCGTAAAGAACTGATCGCCAAGATCGGTGAAAACATCACTGTTCGTCGTGTTAGCCGCGTTGAGGCAGCGGGTGTTGTTGGTGCTTACATGCACGGTAGCCGCATTGGTGTATTGACTGGACTTGACGGTGGTGATGAAGCGCTAGCCAAGGATATTGCTATGCACGTTGCGGCAAGCAAACCTGTTTGTATTAGTGCTGATAATGTTCCAACTGAAGTGATTGAAAAAGAGAAAGAAATATTTACTGCCCAGGCTGCTGAGAGTGGTAAGCCCCCTGAAATCATTGAAAAGATGATTGGTGGTCGTATCAACAAGTTCTTGAAAGAGATTACTTTGGTTGGTCAGCCTTTTGTTAAAGACCCTGATCAGACAGTTGAAAAACTGCTGGCTTCTAAAGGTGCGACTGTTACTGCCTTTGAACGTTTGGAAGTAGGCGAAGGTATTGAGAAGAAAGAAGAGGACTTCGTTGCCGAAGTTATGGCTCAAGCCAAAGGAGCTTAACCCGTGTCTGACAGCAAGGCGAAACCTGTTTATAAACGGATACTGCTGAAGCTGAGCGGTGAAGCATTAATGGGTGAGGGTCAATATGGTATTGATCCTCATACCATTCAAAGAATAGCTGCCGAAGTTGAAGAGCTGGTTAAGGCCGGCATCGAAGTTGGTTTGGTGATTGGCGGCGGAAATATTTTCCGTGGTGCTGGTCTGGCCGAAGCAGGCATGGAGCGTGTCACCGGTGACCACATGGGTATGTTGGCTACCGTCATGAATGCGCTGGCGATGCAGGATGCGCTTGAGCATCATGGTCTTTATGCCCGCGTTATGTCCGCAGTCAAGATCAATCAGATTTGTGAAGACTACATTAAGCGCCGTGCCGTCAGGCACCTTGAAAAAGGCCGGGTAGTCATCTTTGCTGCGGGTACCGGTAATCCATTTTTCACCACTGACTCTGCTGCTAGTCTGCGTGCCATTGAGATTGGTGCTGATCTGCTGATCAAGGCCACCAAGGTTGATGGCGTCTACACGGCTGATCCTGTTAAGGATCCATCTGCTACGCGTTATGACAATCTAAGCTTTGATGATGTTCTGGATCAGCGTCTGGCAGTGATGGATGCCACGGCGATTGTATTGTGTCGCGATCACAACATGCCGCTGTGTGTTTTAAATATCAATGAGCCGGGTGCCCTGATGAAGACCATGCAGGGTGAGCAGATCGGCACTTTTGTTCGCTAAAGGGATAGAAGCATGATTCAAGAAATAAAAAAAGACGCCTCAACACGTATGGGCAAGAGTCTTGTTGCCTTGAAAGATGAATTTACCAAGATCAGAACTGGTCGAGCTCATACCAGTTTGCTGGATCACGTTAAGGTGGATTTTTACGGCAATATAGTACCAATCAATCAGGCCGCCTCTGTATCTGTTGCCGATGCCAGAACATTGGCTGTTCAACCTTGGGACCGGAACATGGTGCCTGTGATTGAGAAGGCTATTTTGAACTCTGATCTGGGTTTGAATCCTTCAACAGCAGGTGAGGTCATTCGTGTGCCACTGCCAATGCTGACGGAAGAGCGTCGTAAAGAAATGATTAAAGTGGTTAGAAGCGAGGCTGAAACCGCGCGTGTAGCGTGTCGTAATATCCGTCGTGATGCTAACCATGAAGTTAAAGAGTTGTTGAAAGAAAAAGAGATTAGTGAGGACGACGCTCGTCGTGCCGAAGATGAAATCCAGAAGATCACCGACAAGCATATTGCCGATATCGAGCAGATGCTGGAGGTAAAAGAAAAAGATCTGATGGAAATCTAGAAACAGAATACGAAGGAGGCCTTGTCGCCTCCTTTGCGATTTTAATTCGAATTGCACTAATACCTGTAGGTAATGCATGTCTGAAGGCGAACAAGCTCAAGAATACCATGGCAAACTTCCTCGCCATGTTGCCATTATCATGGATGGCAATGGTCGATGGGCTAAGCAGCGTCACATGCCTCGCGTCGCCGGTCATCACGCCGGAGTGGAGTCGCTACGTTCAATCATCCAACGCTGTGGTGAACTTGGCGTTGAAGCCTTAACACTATTTGCCTTCAGTAGCGAAAACTGGCGTCGACCTGAAAAAGAGGTTGGTCTGTTAATGGAGTTGTTTTTCGTGGCTCTGCAACGCGAAACCAAAAAGCTTAATGAACGCAATGTTCGTCTGCGGGTGATTGGTGACCTGAGCCGCTTTTCCGACAAACTTCAAAGAGAAATCAGTAAGGCCGAAGAACGGACCAAGGATAATACCGGTCTGTTGCTGGCGGTTGCTGCCAACTATGGTGGCCGATGGGATATCACCCAGGCGGTGAAAAAACTGGCACTACAGGTTGAAACTGGTGAATTGAATGCCGCTGTGGTGGGCGAGGCTATGATTCAACAGCATCTTTGTTTGGCTGACATGCCTGAACCCGATTTGTTTATTCGCACGGGTGGTGAACAACGCGTCAGTAATTTTCTGTTGTGGCAGCTGGCATATAGTGAACTTTATTTTACTGATGTGCTCTGGCCTGATTTTGACAAGCAACAGTTAAACACTGCGTTGGAGTGGTTTGCCGGACGACAGCGTCGTTTTGGTCGTACAGGTGATCAAGTGGAGCAGATGAAACGTGCTTAAACAACGTTTGCTTACGGCTCTGGTCCTTATTCCCTTGGTTGTCTGGGCTGTACTTGAACTGAGTACTGCAGTGCTAGGGCTTATCCTGGCCTTATTCGTGCTACTCGGTAGTTGGGAGTGGGCCCGTCTGATTGGCCTACAGACAACGCTTGCTAGATTGTCTTATGTGACCTTTATTGCAATGTTGCTGTATCTGTCAAAATTTTTACTGGCAACGTCTGAAAACTTTATCTTTGCTGCCCTAGTTGTTGCTGGGCTGTGGTGGTTGATTGGCACCGTTTGGGTGTTTCGTTATCGTGGTGAGACAGGGCTTAAACCTATCGATACCCAGTTTGGCCTATTCGTGGGAGTCATCGTGCTGATCCCTACCTGGCTGGCGATGACGTACATACATGCCTTTTCAGAAAACGGCCCGGCCATGTTGTTGTTTGTGATGGTATTGATTTGGGCTGCCGATAGCGGAGCCTATTTTGCCGGGCGCAAGTTTGGCAAACACAAGCTAGCGCCACAGGTAAGCCCGGGTAAAACCATTGAAGGGGTTGTTGGTGGTTTGCTTGCGGCGGCACTGTTTTCCTTGATTGGTGCCACTAGTTTTGATCTGCCTGTGTTGGGTGGGATTAGTTTTGTCGTGCTGTCTGTGATTGTTGTTTTGCTGTCCGTGATTGGTGATCTGTTTGAAAGCCTTTTCAAACGTCGTGCAGGTGTGAAGGACAGCGGTCAGTTGCTGCCCGGTCATGGTGGTGTGCTGGATCGCATTGATAGTCTGACGGCCGCCGCACCAATCTTTGCCCTGGCCCTGGCCGTGTTTGAAGCAGCCCCATGATCGGCGTTACCGTACTCGGTTCAACCGGCTCTATCGGTGTCAACACCCTTGATGTGCTGGCGCGACATTCAGACAAGTATCGTGCTGTTGCGCTAACGGCCAATAGTGATGTGGCCAAAATGCTTGAGCAGTGCCGTGCCTGTCTGCCTGATTATGCTGTCATGGCTGATGAGGCCGCCGCCGAGGCATTGGCAAACGGGCTGCGTCAGGCGGGTCTGGATCAGATAAAGGTTTTGTCTGGTGAGGCTGGCCTGGTTCAGGTGGCTTCAATGCCAGAGGCTGATTGCGTCATGGCAGCAATCGTCGGCGCTGCCGGTTTGTTGCCAAGCCTGGCCGCTGCCAAGGCTGGCAAGCGTATTCTGCTGGCAAATAAAGAAGCGCTGGTGATGTCCGGCAAGATCTTTATGGATGAGGTCAGAAACAACAATGCTGTGTTGTTGCCGGTGGACAGCGAACATAATGCAATCTTTCAGAGTATGCCGGCAAACTATGCCGGCGATATGGCTGCGTCAGGGGTCAGACAAATTTTACTGACCGCATCGGGCGGACCGTTCCGCAGTTGTGATATCAGCGAACTTGAGTCGGTAACACCGGAACAGGCCTGCGCCCACCCCAACTGGGTGATGGGGCGTAAGATATCGGTTGATTCTGCCACCATGATGAACAAAGGCCTGGAAGTGATCGAGGCTTGTTGGTTGTTTAACGCCGAACCAAGCCAGATTCAGGTAGTCATTCATCCTCAGAGCGTGATTCATTCACTGGTGGATTATGCTGATGGTTCAGTGCTGGCGCAGCTGGGTAGTCCAGATATGCGCACACCGATTGCCAATGCCCTGGCCTGGCCAGAACGAATTGATGCTGGCGTGAACAAACTCAATTTGTTTGATATTGCCCAGCTTGATTTTGAAAAGCCCAATTTTGATCGTTTTCCCTGTCTGCGTCTGGCCTATGAGGCCATGCAGCAAGGTGGTACGGCCTCTGCGATTTTAAACGCGGCCAATGAGGTTGCCGTAGATGCATTTTTGAATAAGCGCTTAAGGTTTACAGCGATTGCTTCAGTTGTGGAGCAAACCATAAAGACTGTGCCGCCGGAAGAGGTGACAAGTCTGGAGCAGGTTCTGGCTGCCGATGCCGAGGCAAGAAATGTTGCCCGTGCGTTGGTACAATAAATAATTTAGTAGAACCTATGATCACAGTATTATCCTCAATCTTCTTTTTTATCCTTGCGCTTGGTATTTTGATTACCGTGCACGAGTTCGGTCACTATTGGGTGGCACGCAAGGTCGGTGTTAAGGTTCTGCGTTTTTCAGTTGGCTTCGGTAGACCTTTGTGGTCAAAAACAGCCGGGCCGGATAACACCGAATATGTGCTGGCGGCCATTCCCTTGGGTGGTTATGTGCGCATGCTTGATGAACGTGAAGCTGATGTGGCTGATGAAGAGCTTCATCGTGCTTTTAATCGTCAGTCATTGGCCAAAAGGACAGCTATTGTTGCTGCTGGGCCAATATTCAATTTTATATTGGCGATTGCTGCTTACTGGTTGATCTTTGTTATCGGTGTGACGGGTGTGAAACCAATTGTCGGACAGGTCAGCCCTGACTCGATAGCCGAGATGGCGGGTCTACAACAGGGTGAAAAAATTGTCGCTATCGGTGACCGGGCAACGCCAACCTGGGAAGTCGTCGTGGTTTCCATGCTTGATGATGCGATTGGCTCTGGTGAAGTGGTGATTAAGGTTGAACAGCCTGATAGCGCTACACAGATACAACGGGTAGTTCGTTTCGATAGTATTCCCGAAGACCTTAACCGTGGTGGCCTACTCGATTTTATCGGCCTCAGACCCTACCGGCCTGCGATTCCTGCCATTATTGGTAAGCTGGCGCCGAATGGTGCCGCAGATCGTGCCGGCCTGGAAGTCGGCGATAAAATAGTTGCAGTTGATGGCGAAGTTGTTGATGACTGGGAACAGCTGGTTGATTATGTCCGTGC
>Ga0316204_10003743_pt1 | contig 29425 bp, 26 predicted proteins | sample 6monrhotite_MG_2_FD_205661 | JGI IMG/M metagenome (GOLD analysis project Ga0316204, IMG submission 205661) | Microbial mat bacterial communities from mineral coupon in-situ incubated in ocean water Damariscotta River, Maine, United States -... | ecosystem: Environmental > Aquatic > Marine >...
CGGCGGGCTACAGCCTGGCCGAGGGCGCGATCTGGCTCCACAGCTTCACGGTCCAGCCTGGCGTCCCCCTCGCGGGCCGGCTCTTGCGCGAAGTCCGGGCCCTGCTCCCGCCCGAGCACCCGATCCTGATCGTGAGCCTCGAGCGGAACGCGACCCAGATCGTCCCCCGCGGTGAAGACCGGCTTCAAGGCGGCGACCGGATCCAGGTCGTCATGGGCCGCGAGACCCTGGAGCACTTCTTGGCCCTCGTGGAGCGTCGCCGAGCTCCGGTTCAGCGAGCCTTCGTGTTCGACGGCCGCCGGCTCGGGCTCCGGATCGCGCGCCGCGTCGAGGAGCTGGTCGGGAACGTAGTCGTGTTCGAGCCCGACGCCGCCGCGGCCCAAGAGGCCGCCCTCGCGGTCCAATACTCGCTGGTCGTGAACGGGAGCCCGACCGACCCCGACCTCCTCCACGAATACGACGTCCGCGACTGCGACCTCTTCGTGGCCGCCGCCGAGGACGAGGAGCAGAACCTCATGGCCGCGCTGATGGCCCGCCGCAACGGAGCCCGACGCGTGATCGTCGTCACCAGCCGACATGACAACGTAGCGATCCTGGCCTCGACCGGGATCGACGTGGTCCTCGAGCCCAAGATGCTGACCGTGTCCGAGTTCATTACCGAGGTCCGCGGCGCGCGCGTGCTCTCGGTCGCGCGAGTCGGCGAGCACGCCGAGCTGATGGAGCTCCTCGCGACCCGCAACGCCGCGGCCGTCGGGACCCCGCTCCGGGAGGTCGAGATCCCGCGCGGAATGCTGATGGGCGCCCTGGTCCGCAGCAGCGGTGAGGTCGAGGTCCCCTCTGGCGACACGGTCATAGACCCCGGCGACAAGGTGATCGTGTTCACCCTGCCCCACGCTCGTAAGACCGCCGAGCGCCTGGTGTGCGCTGGGGCCGATCAGTGAGCCGAGCCCCTGGAAGGCTCGGTCCCGCCCTTTGGCTCACGGCGCTCTGCCTCCCCTTGCTCGGCTGTCCTCCAGCGACACCAGGCCCAGGTCCCTCGCCTGCCTCCAGCGCCGCGCCCCTCGCTTCAGACGCCCGCCCCCGCCCGCAGATCGTGACCTCGGCCCCCGCCCTGGCCGAGCTGATCTGCGCCCTCGACGGAGAGGACCACCTGAGCGGCGTCTCGAGCTACTGCACCTACCCGCCCAGCCTGGCCAAGCTCCCCCAGATCGGCGGCGCGATTGACCCCAACCTCGAGGTGATCGACGGCCTGGCGCCGGACCTGGTTCTCCTCCAAGGCCGCCACGCCGGGCTCGAGGACTTGGCGGAGCGCCGCCCCTGGCGGATCGAGCCCTTCCGCATCGAGCAAATCGAGGACGTCCTGACCAGCCTCGGTCGCCTGGGGAAGCTCCTGAATCGCCCCCAAGAAGCCGCCCGCGAGCGGGCCCGCCTGGAGGCCGCCCTCGAAGCAGCGCGAGCCAGCCGGCCCCAGCGCGCACCCAAGGCTCTCCTGGTGTTCGGGCGCCGTCCAGGCGCCCTGACCCAGCTCTCGTGCTCCGGTGAGGGGACCTTCCTGAGCGAGTGCCTGGAGGCCGTGGGCGGAGCCAACTGCCTGAGCGGCCTCGGCGGCTACCCCCTGATCTCGACCGAGGTCCTCCTCGAGCGGGCCCCGGAGCTGATCATAGAGCTCTCGTCCGAGCCCCTCGACGCCCAGACCCGGGCCGCGCTCCGCGCGGACTGGGACACCTTCCCCTCCCTCCCCGCGGTCAAGAGGGGACGGATCGCGATCGTGAGCGGGGCCGAGCTCTTGGTCCCGGGCGCCCGCCTCGACCAGACCCTGCGAAAGTTCCAGCGCGTGCTGGCGGGCGAGGCGGACGTCGAGTGAGCGAGGCCGAGCCCTGGGTTCAGCTGGCGGGGGTCAGCTTCAGCTACGGCGAGCGGAGGACCCTCCTCGACCTCGACCTCGAGCTCCCCCGCGGCGAGCTGAGCGTCCTCCTCGGCCCCAACGGGGCGGGGAAGAGCACGCTCCTCGGCCTCCTGGCCGGCGTCCTCCGCCCCGGCGCGGGCGCGATCCGCGTCGGCGAGAGCGACCCCGGCGCCCTCTCCCGCGCCAGCGCGGCTCGGCGGGTCGTCTACCTCCCGAGCCGGGCCGAGGCCCCCGCCGACTACAGCGCCCTCGAGCTCGTCCTGATGGGCCGCTACCCCTTCGGCCGCGGTCTCCTGAGCGACCGGCCTGCTGACGTGGCCTTGGCTCGCGACGCCCTGGCCAAGGTCGACGCCCTCGCCTTCGCCGAGCGCTCTGCCGCCGAGCTGAGCAGCGGCGAACGCCAGCGCGTCCTCCTGGCTCGCCTGCTCTGCCAGGCCACTCCGGGCGCCCCAGACGGCGCGGGCCTCCTCCTGCTGGACGAGCCGACCAGCGCCCAGGACCTGGCCCACAGGCTCTCCCTCTTCTCCCTCCTGCGGGGTCTGGCCGAGGCCGAGCAGCGGGTCGTCCTGGTCGCGAGCCACGCCATAAACGCCGCCGCTCGCCACGCCCACCGGATCTTGGTGCTCCGCGAGGGCCGCCTCCTGAGCTCAGGGCCGCCCGGAGAGGTCCTAACACAACCCCTTCTGCGCGAGGCCTTTGGAGTGGAGGCGCTGATCGGCCAGGCCGAGGTCAGCGAGGGCCAGGCGACCTACGTGGTTCCCCTCGAGCCCATCTCCGGCCCCGATGGACGAGGCGCAGGTCAAACCCCCTAACGCCGGGACGTGACGCGGCCAGAAGCCGTGGTATGGTTCCCGCCCTTCGGGGCATTAGCCCCCTACCTAGGCCCCAAAGCCTCAGCAGAGATACCTATGGCCAAGAAGAAGCACCGCGAGTACGTCTGGTTGCGCTGCACCGAGACCGGTGACCTCAACTACCGCAGCTCGGTCCGCACCCAAGGCGGACTCCCCGAGCGCCTCAAGGACGGGATCAAGAAGTATTCCCCCCGTCTGCGCAAGCACACGATCCACAAGATCAAGCGCAAGTAGCCCTGAGCTCGACGCCTCGCGTCGAGCCCACGTCTTCGCTGCCTAGGCAGCCTTAGCGCACCCGCAGGCACCTGGCTCGAGCCAGTCCGCTCGCGGGTGTTTCGCTGTGTACTCAGCGCTCTGGAATCCTCACCCCTCTGGGAGCTCCCATGAAGCACCTCTTCCTCCTCGTCTGTGCCCTCGCCCTCCTAGCGACTGGCTGCCCGGACCCGGGCATGAAGGCCCTCCCCAAGACGACGCCCGCCCAGAGCCCCACCGCGAGCGCGGCGCCTCTAGCCTTGACTGGAGAGATCAGCGACGAGACCCACCCCGTGATCTGCGGCTGCCTCGTCAAGGAGATCGGCCACTGCGGCGAGTACATGGTCCTAGACGGTCGCCACGTCGAGATCACGGACCATGGCTTGGGCGACATGCCCTTCTGCGGCAAGGGCAGCGAGCTCAAGGCCAAGCTCAGCGGGACCTACGTCGAGGGCAAGCTCAAGGCCACCAAGCTCGAAGTCCTCAAGTAGACCAGTAGAGGCGCATCCCCAAGCAGAGGCGCATCCCCAAGTAGAGGCGCAACCCAACCAGCCTCTCGACAGCGCAACCGGAACGGGGCGAAGCCCAAGTTCGGGGTGCTCGGGCACGCGTTCTTCGCTGCACACCGCACCCAACCAAACTCACGCAGGCGGGCTCGGGCTCTGGCCCGAACTGCCCCCGCCAAGCCTACAACCCAAAGATAGGGGGGTCTGGGGGGGTCGCAGACCCCCCCAGCATCACAGCCGCTCTTCCAGCTGGATCACCTGGCCCCAGCCCTCGTCGAAGGCCTCGCCGAGCTGCTTCTCGCCGTGGGGCATGTAGCGGAAATACTCGATCATGCGCAGGGCGAGGGCGTTGCTTCGCGCCATGTTGCGGAACGAGCGCGAGCCGTGAAGCAAGGCGTCCGGTCGTCTCAGGACATACGCCGACATGGAGTGGGTGGCTAGGATCCGCGGCAGGATCTCGGCTCGCAGGCGGAGGGTGTAGGTCCGCAGCGCGCGTCGCGAGGCGTCTATGTCGTCAGCGGGGCGGATCTCCGCGACGAGCTTGCGGAGGCCGTTGAGCTGGGCGCGGGTCACGTTGTGATCGACGAGGTTGAAGGCCATTCCGTGGATCGCCTCGACGGAGTCCTGGAAGCCTTGGACGCGATCGGTCAGCCCCCGGACCTTCTCGTAGCCCGGGATCTCGTCGAAGGCTTGCTCCAGCTCGCGCTTGGCGCGGAGCGCCTTGACGGCCTCGGCCTTGAGCTCGTTGAAGCGCTGGGTGTGCGACTTCCCGAAGAGCCCGGAGCGGCTGAACATGCCTGAGATCCCCCGCTTCGTTTCTGCCTCCCTCTTGAGGGACGCGACCTCGCGGACCTGCTCCTTGATCTCGGCCAAGCGCTGATCCTGAGCCTGAATCCCCCGGGAGATCTCGGTCATTTGGGCTTCGTGGGTCGCCTCGAAGGACTTCCACTCCCGGATCATCTCGGCCACGATCTGCCGTCCGTCCGAGTCGCGGACGTCGGTGACCTGGACCAAGTCCTCTTTGCGAATCTGAAAGCGCGCGCCGACGGTCTCGGCGGGTATCTCCTCAGCCTTGAGCTTGCGCAGCAGGGCCTGCTCCTCTTCGTCGAAGAGATCCCAGGCGAAGGTCCGCAGGGTCGGCCGGCGGATCATTACGTAGATCCGCTCGAGGGCCTTGGCGGGGTTGTCGCTGCGAAGGAGCGTCGTCGCCAGATAGAAGAGCTCGAGCATGTCGACGTCGAGCTCGAGGAGGTCTGGCAAGAGGTAGGAGTCGAGGGCGCGATCGACCCCGGGCCCGAGGATTCGGTCGCGCAGGACGCCGAGCGCGCCCTGGAAGGACTCCCCGACGAACTCGCTCTGGGGGAGGTTGGCGCCGACCTCGTCGTAGAGCCGGACTCCCTCCGGCGCACGCACGAAGAGCCGCGAGCCGAGGCAGCCCCGACCGCCGACGTTGAAGAAGCAGGCGTCCTCGGGAAACACCGAGTAGGGGTGGGTGAAGAAGGTCCAAGCCTTCTGGTCACCAGCGTCCACGTCCTCGCGCAGGACCGCGAGGGGAAGCGTGAAGGGGCCTTTGGTAACAAAGTCGTAGCGGGTCCGCTCAGGCGTGTCCTCAGGCCTGGGCGCGACGACGACGACCCGGGACCACTTCTCTCGCTTCCGGCGGTCGATATCTCGAACGCCTGCGGGAGGGCCGCGACGCACGAAGTCCGCGGGTGGGAAGACTGCCTTCTCACTCATGTGAGCAACCTACCTCCCACGCGAGGGCGTAGCCAGCGAGCGAGAGCCAGAAGAAGCGAAACCAAGGAGACCAGAAAGAAGCGAACCAAGGAGCCAGAACAAGCGAACCAAGGGAAAGGGCGCGTCATGGACGCGCCCAGAGCAGAAAGTGTCCCTCGAAGAGGCCCCGGCTCACTCGGAGGTCGAAACTCGCTTGCTGATCCGCTTGCTGCGTCGGCTGCGCTTCTTGGAGCGCGCGCTCTTCTTGGACTCGCCCGCGTCGAGCTGGGCGCTGATCCGCTGGCTAGCACCGCTAGCGCGCTGCAGGCGACCCGAGACCGTCCGAGCCTTGGGCTCGAGCATGTTCGCTAGAACCGCCAGCTTCGCGGCGGGGGTGTTGTCGAGGTCGAAGCGGAGCCCGACGAAGAGCGAGTCAGGGTCCTCGGAGTCGCGGCGTACGTGGACCACGTCGGCGCTGACGAAGACCTCGTTGTAGTTCGGAGGCAGCCGCAGGGTGCAGTTGACGCTGTCGTCCTCGAAGAGGACCGGGTCCTGCTTGGCGAAGAGGAAGCGGCGGCGGGGGCTCTTGACCTTGAGGGCCAGGCCTCCACGGCTCCAGTCGAGGACCCTGGCGCGCTCGGAAGGGGCCTTGCCGCGGCCTAGGACGGATTGAAACTCGGCGTTACCGCCGTGGATTCGGTGGCGGGTGTGTTCGCGTCGCTCGTCGCCCATGTCGTGTTCTCTCTCTCACCAACTGCAGGTCACGGAAGTGCAAACTGGCCTCCATCGAGGAGGCCGGTTAACTCCTGTGTTTGCAGGGGTTCAGGTGGGGCAGCGTCGCCGGATGGCTTCATCTTGGCCCCCGATAATGGGAACCCGTGCGCTGACCGCACCCCTCGCAGGGCGCACAACATAGCGGTTTTCGGGGGCGAGTCCAGTGGCCTGAGGCTCGAGAGCGCAGGCGCAACCTAGCCCGAGCTTCGAATCCAGCCGCTCAGAAGGACGTGATCGTCGGTCTCGTCGTAGAGCACCAAGACTTGGCCAGCGACCACGCTGTCGAGAGGAGCGTCGAAGGTGATTCGGGCCCGATCCCGCTCCGTCCGCTCGACCACGGCGGGCCAGGACTTGCCGTGAGCGCGGATTTGGGCTCGGCCGCGAACCTGCTCCCCGACCTCGAGGGCGCTCGCCATGAACGTCAGCTCCCCCAGCTCGGCCTCACGACTCAGGAGGCCCTCGGGTCCTCCCACGACCACCAGTCGCCGGCCGGGGTCGGTGCGGTGGACGTAGACCGGGCGCCCCAGGGCCACCCGGACCCCCTTGCGCTGGCCCGTCGTGAACCCGGCCGTCCCTGAGTGCCGGCCGACCTCGTTGCCCTCCTCGTCCTCGATCGGGCCCTCCTGAAGCGCCGGGGCGCCTGCGGGCAAGCGCTCCCGGAGGAGCTCGCGGTAGTCGCCAGCCACGAAGCAGATCTCCTGGCTCTCACGCTTGTCGGCCACCCGACTCAGACCGCGAGCAGTGGCCTCGTCTCGGATCTCGCCTTTCTGCTGCTCGCCGAGGGGGAGAAGGAGGCGCGAGAGCTGCTCCTGCTCGAGGACCGCCAAGACGTAGGACTGGTCCTTGCGGACGTCAGCCCCTCGGGCCAGGGTCCAGCGCCCCTGGACCTGGAGCCGGCGGGCATAGTGTCCGCTAGCGACGTATTCCGCCTCGACCTGACGCGCGAAGCGGAGGACGTGGCCGAACTTGAGCCAGCGGTTGCAGAGCACGCAGGGGTTCGGCGTCCGACCCTCTGCGTAGTCGCCCACGAAGCGGTCGATCAGGCGCCCGAAGGCCTCCTCCATGTTGAGGGCGTAGAAGGGGATCCCGAGCTGATCGGCCACCCGACGGGCGTCGAGGGCGTCCTCCACGGTGCAGCAGCCCTGCTGCTCGCCGCCGGGCTTGGCCGAGACCCCCGAGCGCATGAAGACGCCGATCACCTCGTGCCCCGCCTCGACGAGCTTGGCCGCGGCCACGCTCGAGTCCACGCCGCCCGAGAGGCAAGCCACGATCCGCGTCGGCTCCACTAGGAGGCCTCCTCGGTCTCGCCTTCAGCCCCCGCGAGGGCCCGAGTCACGAAGAGGGTGGTCGATCCGTAGTCCTTGCGGCGCTCGACCTCGAGGCCCGCCAGAGCGTCTGCGACCTCGGCCTCGGGGTAGCAGCCGCGCGGGGTCTCGAAGGCCAAGGTCGCGTCTGGTGCCAGGAGCCCGGCTTGGGCAGGCAGGCTCCGGAGCAGCGCCGCCACGTCCAGGGACTGGCTCGGCTTGGCGCTCCGTCCCAAGAGCTCGAAGGGAGGGTGAATCAAGACCAGGTCAAAAGGTCCTTCCCTGACGAGGCTCGCGACGCCCAGGTTCAGGTCATGGCGCCGGACGGTGGCTCGATCCTTGGCTCCGAGGGTCTCGAGGTTCTGCTCGATCGCTCGGATACACACGCCCGCTCGCTCGACGAGGACCGCGTGATCCGCGCCACGAGAGAGGGCCTCTAGCCCGAGGCAGCCCGACCCGGAGAAGAGGTCGAGGACTCGCGCCTCTTGGACGCTGGGCCCGAGGACGTTGAACAGAGCCTGACGAACCTGAGATCGCATCGGCCGCAGGATCTTGCCCGGCGGCGTATGGAGTGGCCGCCCCCGGAAGTCCCCTCCCGTGATCCGCAGATTGCCTTCGTCAGTGCCACGTCGCGCCATAGGCGAAGGATACGTCCGAACCCAGGCTCCGCGAACAGTGGCAGCACTGAAGCCGCTACTCGCGCGGGCGAACCTTGATGTGCTCGAAGACCTCTCCGACGTCGACCAGACGGGCCTGGACCGTCGCGAACTGGATCGTCTGCCCGACCGCGACCGGGATCGGCTTCTGGGACTCCAGGCGGACCCCGTCAACGGTGGTCCCGAAGCTCGAGTTGGCGTCGGAGAGTTGGAGACTCCCGTCGGGTTGGATCAGGAAGTAAGCGTGGAAGCCAGACACGTCCGGTGCTGGGAGGTGAATGTCGTTGTTCGGCATTCGTCCCAAGGTGACCATGTTCACGAAGGCGTTGCTGCCTTCGCGTTTTTGGACCCTCCCCACCGAGCGCTGCGTCGGCTGAGCCTTGCTGCCCGAGACCGTCGCGACCCGCGTCTCCTCGGTGTCCTGAGCGTAGGGCTCTACGATCAACCAGGGCGCGTCTCCGTGGCGCTCCGCGAACTTCTCGATCGAGAGCCGCATCACGTCACCGAAGTAGGAGTAGAGGGTTCGCAGGCTCACTTGTTCGAATGCTAACGAGTCCAGACGGCAACTTCGAGTCCACCTCGGCACGCTTTCCCGCCCTAGCGGCGGAATTCGACCTACTAGCCGGGCCCGCGCCCGCGCCTCGAGCGAGCCCAGGGCCCAAGCACAGGGCTCTCTCCGCGCCAGTCCTCACCCTCGCAGGGATCAGCAGAGTCCAGTCCCCGCCCAGTTGCTGACCCCGCTTCGCGCCGCCATAAGGGAGGTCTCATGAGCCAATTGACCAACAAGGACTTCGAGACGATCACCTGCGCTCACTGCGGGGAGCCCTTCAGTACGAGCCCCAAAGCCCCCGACCTCACGGGGCCAGGCGACGTGCCCTGGGTTAACGGCGGGATCATCTCCTTCCACGAGGAAGACGGGTCGGTGCAGCACTTCCACGGCTACTTCCACGAGCCCAACTCCTGCTTCGCCAAGGCCAACCCCGAGGCCCAGTAGAGGGTCACTCCGAGCTGGGCTCCGCCTCCGCGGGAGAGTCGCCGGTCTCGGACTGCGGGAGGACCGTGCCGGCGCTCGCCAGCGGGCCGTAGCTCGCCGCCTCGTCGCGGACGACGGCGGCGTCCTCCACCTTGTGGCCATCTCGGAGACGCACGATCCGCTCGGCGCGCCGGGCCACGCCCTCGTCATGGGTGACCACGATCAGGGTCTTCCCAGCCGCGTGGAGCCGATCGAAGAGAGACAAGATCTCGCGGCCGACCTTGCTGTCCAGGTTTCCCGTCGGCTCGTCGGCGAGCACGATCGCGGGCCGAATCACGAGCGCGCGCGCGATCGCCACGCGCTGACGCTCGCCGCCGCTGAGCTCGCTCGGACGGTGGTCAGCTCGCTGGGCCAGCTCGACCTCGCCTAGGGCCTCGAGGGCGCGGGCCTGCCGCTCGGCGCGCGGCGTGCCTTGGTAGGTCAGAGGCAGCGCCACGTTGTCGAGGGCGCTCAAGCGAGGGAGGAGGTTGAAGGTCTGAAACACGAACCCGATCTTGCGCCCGCGGATCGCGGCCAAGCCGTCGTCCCCCAGCCCCGCCACCGAGACGCCGTCGAGGACGTATTCGCCTCGCGTTGGGAGATCCAGGCAGCCCAGGAGGTGCATCAGCGTGGACTTTCCGCTCCCTGAGGGCCCCATGATCGAGACGTATTCACCAGCCCGAATCTCGAGGTGGAAGCCCTCTAGGGCACGCACGACCTGCCCGCCGAGGCGGTAGTGCTTGGAAACGTCGGTCAGAGAGAGGAGCGGAGCCTCGTGAGGAGCGCTGGTCACGCCCGGAGGATAAAGGAAGACGCTTGGGACTCAGCGTCTCGCTGGCTACAAAGGAGCCATGCCATCCCGCCCGACCCTCCTGCTGCTCGCCCTCACGGGCCTCGTGTGCGCGGTCGGCTGCTCGAGCACGACCGAGCCCGGCATGGCCAGGAGCCTCGACTACTCCCAAGAGGGGAAGCAGCCGGTCAAGCAACCCAAGGCCGAGCCCCTCAAGCCCCAGGAGATCCGCGCCGGCCCCCAGGCCCCACCCCGCCCCGCCTGGCGCGGAGAACGCGTCCGCGCCCTCGACGTCGACCGCGGCGCCCGCAGGGAAGTCGACGACGTCCGCTCGCGCACCAGCCGGGACCCCGAGGTCCGGCGGGCTGAAGCCAAGGCCGAACGCGCCCACCGCGCCCGAGCCTCGGTCTCGCGCCGCCGCGCCGAGCGCGCCCTGGCCGCCATTGAGCGCGAGGAAGCCGACGAGCGCCGCCAGCTCCGGGCGGAGGCCGCCAAGCGTCGAACCCCCGCCTACGCCAAGACCCGCGAAGCTGCCTACCTCGCCGCAGCCCGCGAGCTGGCTGGCCGGGATCGCCACTCCTACCTCGTGCCCGCCAGCCGCAAGATCGCGAGCCAAGCCGCCTCTCGCGCGGAGGCCTGCGAGCAGCTCCACGCCGAGCAGCTCGAGCGAATCGAGCGCAGCCGCCGCCTGACCCTGGCGACCCTCGCTCGCGGCGTGGCCCTCCCTGGCGGACGCCTCCGCCTCCGCCACGAGGTCCGCCGCCTGACCGAGGTCGCCCTCCTCCTCGACCAAGCCGTCGCCGAGCTCGCCTACGCCCGCGCCGTCGCCGCGCGACTCGACGCCGAGTGGAACCTCGCTCTGGGCGAGGGCGAGTAGCCGAGCTAGGGCCCCGAGCGCCTGAGTAACCAGCCTTGCGGGGCTACTTGGGCGGGCTATCCTCCGGCCGTGGAAACAAGCGCCGCGCGACTCGTCGCCAACATTCTGACCAACGCCGGCTACGAGGTCATCCTCCTCCGCAACGCCCCGGCCTCCAAGATCGAGGTCTGGATCGACCGCCAGCCTGAGCCGGTCACCATCGACGACTGCATTCGCATGACTCGCACCGTGTGGGAAGCCTTCGAGGCCGACGACCTCGACCCCGGCGACTTCGAGCTCGAGATCCAGTCTCCCGGCCTCGACCGCTTCTTGACCAAGGCCGCGCACTTCGAGCGCTTTCAGGGCAAGCAGATCAAGGTCCGCCTCCACGAGAAGGACGAGCTCGGTCGCCGCAACTTCACGGGCAAGCTCCTCGGCTACGACGAGGAAGCGGGGGTGCGAATCCTCTGCGACGAGGAGCACACCTTCTCCCTCGACCTCGTCGCCGAGTGCCGCCTGGTCCCCGTCACCAAGTGGGCCAAGGCCCCAGCCCCCGGGACCCGGACCCGCAAGCCGACCAAGTCCCGTCGCAAGAAGCCCAAGGGCAACAAGCGGTAATGCTGGGGGGGTCTGCGACCCCCCCAGACCCCCCTATCTTGGGTCCGCAGAGCCGGACGCGGCGTGATTGCTCTGAGGTGTGATTGGCCACGCCCTGGTGTACGGAGGGCCCGCAATCACGCCGCAGCCCGTTCCGCTCTCATGCGCTACGGCGTGGGCGGCCGGAGTGGGCGTGGGGCGGGTCTACCGACGTGCGCAGCCGCTGCCCAGCCTGCTCTGAGGCTCGGCGGTATGGCGTCGCCCTTCTGAACTGCGGCTTCGGATCCACTCCGGGTCAAGCTCCCCCGGCCATGCCGATCAGGGGCCAGGCCACGCCCTCCAGAAAGGGCGGGTGGAACAGGATCGGGAGGGGCGCCACCAGCCAGAACACTGTCCAGAGACGACCTCCCCAGCCGCGGATCCCGCGCTCGCGCGCCTCGAGGGCTCGCTCGAGCCAGCACAGGCCGCCGTGGAGGGCGAAGTAGACCAAGGGCAAGCCGAACCCGGCCTGAACCGGAACGCTGATCGCCAGCTCGTGGAGGAGCCCAGAGAAGAGGAAGGCGGCGACGAGGGCTGGGCCTCGTCCCCAAGGGACGGAGAGCGGGCGATAGACGGCCGTGGCGGTCATCTCCGAGAAGGCTAGGTTCCAGCGCCGCGACCAGAACTCGTTCAGGCTCTCGGCGAGGAGCGGGGCCTGGAACAGAGTCCGACAGGCGACGCCGCGGGTCCTCCAGAATCCGGCCAGGAGGTTGCAGACCCCAAAGTGCAGGACAAGGCTCAGGCCCACCAGGAGGAGCGCCGTGCTCGGAACGCGCAGCTCCCAGGCGCGCCAACTGGCCCAGGCCCCAGCCAGGCACGCGGCTCCCAAGGCCAGGCGCAGCGCCCCTCGGCGCAGGAGCTCGCCGCCGCCCTCGAGCTCCCGCTCCGAGGGCTGGACGAAGAGGCGAGCCTTCATGCCAGGCCAAGAGGCGAAGGCCAGCCATTGGCCGAGGCTCGCCGCGGGGAGCCCTCGGCGCCGCTCCTCGTGGAGCACGACCGCCTTGAGCGCCCAGAGACCCGCCCCGATCAGGGCTAGCATTCGCACGCCAGCGGGCTCGCTGATCGTCAAGAAGTGGGCCGCGATCACGCTCCCCAGGACCAGGCTCCAGGTCGCCGCGCGGCCCAGCCAGCCCTCGAGGCGCGAGAGGAAGAAGCCCGCCGCCAAGGTCCCTCCTAGGAGAGCGGCGACGGCGGCGGCCGCGCCAGGGCTGCTCGGGGTGTAGGCGTCGAGCGCGCTCATTGGCTCAGAGGACCCCGCCCGTGATCGCGCCGTAGATCGCCGTCAGGCTCACGAAGAGCAGGACCAGGGCCGCCTCTCCCAGGCGATAGATCGCGCCCTGAGGCGCCTCGCTGGTGTCGAAGTAGGTGAACTGAATCACGACCCGCGCTCCCCAGTAGAGGGCAATGAAGCCACAGACGCAGCGAGCCAGGAGGGTCCCGTCCAAGAGCGCGCTTGGCGCCAGGCTCGAGAGGAGTCCAAAGCTGACGTTCGTGGCCCAGATATAGCCGGCGTAGGTCCAGAACACCTGGCGGGTCAAGTTCGGGAGGGCGGCGGTGTGCTCTCGCCAGCCGAGCACCAGCGGGATCGCGAGGCTCCCCAGCGCCAGGACCAACTGAGCGACTCCCGCCAAGATCAGGATCGTGGTGTTCACGGGCGCGCCTCCTCCTCCGCGAGTCGTCGTTCGCGGACACAGACTTCGAACAGGTTGAGCTCGAGTTCGCTCATGGGCCCTCTCCTCCCGGGTCGAGGAACCCCAGCTCACGAGCCAGCTCCAGAGCTCGCGAGGTCACGGGCTGGGCGAAGGGGTGACCCAGGAAGGGCACGAGGGTCGCGGTCAGGGTCGCCAGCTCGTCTGCCAGGCGACGCGTCCGCGCGTGATCGGGAGAGCGATCGTGGACGAAGAACAAGAACACCCCCAGGTGAGCGCCCCAGGTCGCGCGCCCCAGGAGGGTCCGCAGCTCGGGGTCGACCTCGACCTCGGCGAAGAGCTCCTCGAACTGAGCCTGGCTCCGCTCACGGATCGCTTGGGTCTCCTCGCCGAAGACCGAGAGCGAGCCTTCGGGATCGACGAGCCCCCGAAAGAGGGCGCTCAGGAGCCGCTGGTCTTCGCTCAAGAGCTCGAGCTTGGTCTCCAAGAGTCGCGCCAGGCGTCCCCGCAGGCTCTCGTCAGGCACCTCGAGGGCGGCTCGCTCGACGCGCGCCTCGTGCTCGCTCTGCATCCAGCGGTAGTATTCGAGGACCAAGGCGTCCTTGGAGGCGAAGTGGTGATAGGCGGCGCCCAAGGAGAGGCCGACTCCCTTGGCGATCTCGCGCATTGTGGTCTGCTCGAAGCCCCGCTTTCGAAACAAGCCCAAGGCCGTCTCGAAGACCTTGGCCCGGGTCCGCTCGCTCTTCTTGCCCCGCTCGCTCATGTTCGCCTCCTGAGGCTTTCTGAACGCTGTTCAACTAAGAGGATAGGGACTGCGAGGCTCGACGCCAGCCCTAATTGAACAACGTTCAGAAAGACTCCTAAGCGCTTTAGGAGGAAGGACCTGCGCTCACGTGGACGGATCCGAGCCCTCGCGCTAAGCTCCCGGCCCGCGCCAGCCTTGTGCCGAGATCGCGCGCGGCTGGAGGCTCAGATGGACCTTTCCCTGGCAGGCAAGCACGCCCTCGTTTGTGGAGCGAGCGGCGGGATCGGTAAGTCGACCGCCCTCGCCCTGGCCGCGGCCGGCGCTGAGGTCACGGTCCTCGCTCGAAGCGCGAGCAAGCTCGAGGCCCTCACAGCCGAGCTGACCGCGGCCGGGGCCCCCAAGGCTCACGCCCTGGCCCTCGACCTCGACGAGCGCGACGCCCTCCCGGGGCGAGTCGGGGCGCACCTCGAGGCCCACGGCCCCTGCCAGATCCTGATCAACAACGCCGGCGGGCCCCCCGGCGGTCCCCTCCTCCAGGCGACCCCTGACCAGTTCCTGAGCGCCTTCGGGCGTCACGTCCTGGCTCCGCACCTCCTCGTCCAAGCCCTCCTCCCCGGCATGCAAGCGGCTGGGTACGGTCGGATCGTGAACGTCGTCTCGACCTCGGTCCGCGAGCCGATCCCGGGCCTCGGCGTCAGCAACACGACCCGCGGCGCCGTCGCCTCCTGGAGCAAGACCCTCAGCCGCGAGCTCCCTCCCGGCGTCACCATCAACTGCGTCCTGCCCGGCTTCACCGACACCGAGCGCCTGACCTCCCTCGCAGCCGGCAAGGCCGAGCGCGGCGGCACGACCCCCGACGCGATCTTCGCGGCCTGGCTCGCTGGTGTCCCCGAAGGACGCCTGGCCAAGCCCGAGGAGACCGCCGGCGTGATCGCCTTCCTCTGTAGCCCCGCTGGCGCCTTCGTCCGCGGCGTGTGCCTCGCCGTCGACGGCGGTCGGCTCAACTCCATCTGATCGAGGCGCGAGGGTGCCTCGCCACCTCGACGGCGTTGGACCTAGCCCCCTCCGACTGCGAGGGCGGCTCGAGAAGAGAGGCAGCTAACCGCGGAGACACAGAGGACGCAGAGGGGGCGTCGCAGAGAGCGTCTCGCGCGGGGCCGAGGCGCTCTCTGCCGTAGGCTCGGCGAAGCCTCCTCGACGCGGCGGCTCAGGACTGAGAGAGGGTTGCCTAGCTTCGTCACTTCGAAACCGATCGACGCCTGTCGACCCATTTGCCCCTGACGGACGCACTCGAGGAGCGAAGCGTCCCTCTTCTTGACCCACGCCAACGGTCACCTATCCCGACCCCGACGCCCAACTCGCGAGAGGCCCACCCTCCGCGAAGCGCTCTCGGCGACGTCCTCGGCGTCCTCGGCGTCTCTGCGGTTCAAGATCGTTCGCGCAACCCGCCCCACCACGCCAGCGACGCGCCTCTACACATTCCGGCGGATCTGGCACGTGCAGGCCAGGCCAGGCTGTTGCGAAATCCGAGCGATCCGGTTCCTCGACCCGCTCCACCAAGCGGAGCTTCCCTCCCCCCGACGTCTTCGACCCGCCAAGAAGCCCCCGCCACTTCCAGCGGAAGCCACGCTGCGCTCCGCCGAGCCTGGAGCTCTGGCCCCACCTAGGACCTCTCTGTGAACCTCTGCGTCCTCCGCGTCTCTGTGGTGGGCATCCCCACCCCGCCGACCCCTCTACCCCTCAGAGCGCGACCCCAAAGAAGCTCGAACCCTCCCTACCCCAGCTTCTCCCGGAAGAAGGCCAGGGTCCGCTTCCAGGCCAGGGCCGCGGCCTTCTTGTCGAAGCGGGGCGTGGTGTCGTTGTGGAAGCCGTGCTTCGTCCCCGGGTAGACGTGGGCGGCGAAGTCGGCGCCCACGCCCTCTAGGGCAGACTTGTAGGCCGGCCAGGCTGCGTTGACGCGCTTGTCGTCCTCGGCGAAGTGGATCAGGAGGGGAGCCTTGATCCGGGCCGCGGTCCCTCCCTTGGGCGGGCTCCCGTAGAAGGGAACAGCCGCCGCGAGGCTCGGGATCCGCGCAGCGAGCTCGTTGGAGACGTAGCCGCCGAAGCAGAACCCGACGACCCCGACCTTGCCCGTGCAGAGCTTGTGATCTCCGAGGTGCTTGGCGCCAGCCTGGAAGTCGCGGACCAGCTTCTCGCGGTCGAGCTTCTTCTGGAGCGCGCGCCCCTCGTCGTCGGTCCCGGGATAGCCGCCCAAAGAGGTCAGACCGTCGGGAGCCAAGGCCAGGAAGCCCTCGCTCGCGAGTCGTCGAGCGACGTCCTCAATGTAGGGGTTCAGCCCGCGGTTCTCGTGGACGACCAACACCCCTGGGATCGAGTCCGCGGCGAGCTTCTTGGGCCGGGCCAGGAGCGCCTTGACGGTCCCGTAGCCCTCCTTGGACTCGTAGCTGATCCGCTCGACCACGATCCGCGGGTCGTCGGCTGGGACCTGCTGCGCCAGGGCGTAGTTCGGGCTCAGGGTCTCGAGGAGCGCGGCTGCGGTCAGGCCACCCAAAGCCAGGCGCCCAGCGCGCTCGAGGAACTCGCGCCGACTCAAGCCGCCGTGGACGTAGCGATCGAAGAGCTCATAGGCCTGGGGGGGGACGTCGCGGGACTCGGAGTTCATAGGTGCACCTCGTGAGTGGTGGGGTTCAGCGCCGCGCCAGGACCCGGCGCAGGGTCGCCAGGCGCGCCCGCGCGAAGCGGGGGATGCTCCGCCAGCTGGTGGCGCCGGGAGGCAGGGTAGCGAAGAGCTGACGATAGCGGGCCGCGACCGAGGCGATCCCGTAGCGCTGGGTGACGTGGGGCGGACCCGCCAGCGAGAGCCGCTGCCGGAGGCTGGCCCCGGCCAGGACCGCCCGCAGCCCAGCCGCCAGAGCGCGTGAGTCTTCGGGGGACACCAAGACCCCCGCCGCCGCCTCGCACCAGGGGCTTCGTCCCTCGGCGACGTCACGTGCGCTCTGGTCCGTAGAGTCCGCCAAGACCTCACGGTTGGGGCCAATGGCGCTCGCCACGACCGGGGCCCCGCTGGCCAGGGCCTCGAGGAGCGCGTTGCTCAGGCCCTCGCTCCGACTCGGGAGCACGAAGGCCGTCGCTCCCCGCAGGAGGCCAGCGACGTCGTCGCGGCGACCGAGGAAGAGGACCCGCTCCTCGAGGCCGAGCTCCGCCACGCGAGCCTCGAGCTGGGCTCGATCCGGCCCCTCGCCTGCCAAGAGAAGCGTCGCGTCGGAGACCTCCGCCATGGCCTCGACGAGGAGGTCAGCCCCCTTGGCGTGCTGGAGGCGCCCGACGTAGAGGAGGGTCGGTCCAGATCCCGCGGGGCGGACCGGCGCCGCAGGCGCTAGGGCGACCCCGTTGGGGATCCGGACCAGGCGGCTGAAGCCAGCGCCGCGGGCCTCGGCCTCGACCGCCGCCCCGATGCAGACCAAGGTCGTCTCCGAGAGCTCCTCTCGGAGACGCTCGCGCTCGGCCGCGGGCAGGCCCTCGAGGGTCGAGATATCCCCAGGCGCTCCCATTCCCGCGAGCTTGACCACGACCGGGAGCCCGAGCACGGCGCCGATCCGCTGGGCGAAGGAGCCCATCATGATCCCGACGGCGTAGATCAGGTCGCAGCCAGACGCCGCCACGAAGGTCGCCAAGGACTCGAAGCCGCTCAGGGGCAGGCGCCAGACCTCGAAGCGTCCCTCCTGCGCTCGCCACGGCCCCGCGGGCCTCCCGAGGGGGCCCTCGCCGCAGGTCGTGATGACCACGACCCGCTCGCCCGCTAGGGCCAAAGCCTCCGCCAGGAGCCCCGCCTGGCGCTCGCTGCCGCCCAAGGCGTCGAGGTCCTGGACGAACACGCATACGCCTCGGCGAACTGGCTCGCCCGGCGGGGGGAGGTCACGAATGTCGAAGGGTGCTGTCACTTGTCGACGATATAGCTCCCCAGCGCGAGGTGGTCGATCCCGGTCGTAAAGAAGCAGCGAAGCGCGTCGCGCGGTGTGAGCACAATTGGTTCCCCGCGGACGTTGAAGCTCGTGTTGAGCAGCACGGGCAGACCCCGCCGGGCAGCGAAGGCTAAGAGCAGATCATGGAGGAGCGTCCCCTCCGCCGCCACCTGGAGCCGCGCGCTCCCGTCGACGTGGGTCACGGCTCCCAAGCGCTCCCGCCACTCGGGGCGGACCTCGACGGTCCGCGTCATGAACCCGTCGCCGCCTGGGCCGAAGCGCTCGCCGACGGCAGCAGCGGTCGTCACGGGGGCGAAGGGCCGAAAGGCCTCGCGGTGCTTGACCCGCGCGTTGAGGTGCTCTCGCATGTCCGCGCGGCTGGGATCCGCCAAGATGCTCCGCTGCCCCAGGGCCCGCGGTCCGAGCTCGGCCCGGCCCTGAAACCAGCCCACGACCTTCCCCTCAGCCAGGAGCTCGGCCACGGCCTCGACCAGGCGCTCGGGGCGACGCCAGCGGAGCCGCCCGGCCCGCAGCAGCCCTTCGAGCTCTGGGTCGGGATAGCTCGGCCCCCAGTCCGCGCGCTCGAGGACGAAGCTCCGCTCGTGGCCGAGGACCTGGTGCCAGACCCAGGCCGCTGCCCCCAACGAGATCCCAGCGTCGCTGCTGGCAGGCTGGACGTAGAGGCGGTCTAGGTCCAGCTCCCGGGCGATCCGTCCATTAAGGACGCAGTTCATGGCGACGCCGCCTGCCAAGACCAGGTTCCGCGAGCCCGTCAGGCGCAGGGCCGCCCGCGCCAGGTGCAGGCCGACCTCCTCCAGGCGCTCTTGGAGGGCTGCCGCGAGGTCTTGGTGGCGCGCCTCGAGAGGGCCCTCGGGCTCCCGAGCCGCCCCCAGGCGAGCCGCCAGGGCGGCGCTGACCTGGAGGCGAAAGGGGGAGAGCTCGAAGGCCCAGGGCGCGACTTCGAACCCGTCTGGGGTCAGGGGTAGCGCCTCGGCCAAGACCTCGCGATAGCGCTCGGGGTCACCGAAGGAGGCTAGGCCCATGACCTTGTATTCCCCCGAGTTGCGCGAGAAGCCCAAGTGCTCCGTCAAGGCTCCGTAGACCCCGCCCAGCGAGTGCGGGAGTCCGATCGTATGGAGTCGACGGATCCGGTTGCCCTCTCCCTTGCTGATCGTGGTCGTGGCCCACTCCCCCGAGCCGTCCCAGGTCAGGACGGCGGCCTCCTCGCAAGGAGAGAGGAAGAAGGCCGAGGCGGCGTGAGCGTCGTGGTGGGCGACCTCGTGGAACACCACCTCCTCGCTGCGGCCTGCAGCTCGCAAGGCCTGACGCGCCTCTCGCTGACCCTCCCGGAGGGCCCGCCGGACCGCGCGAAAATGTCGACGAGCGACTCTGCCGAGTCCTCCTTCGCGGAGGCACGCTCGAGCCGAGAGCCCGAAGGCTACGTGGCGGGGGTCGCCCTCCCAGGCGCTCAAGACCCAGCGCAGGCTCCGCTCAGGAAAGCGCGAGCTGTGCTTCTCGTCACGGAACCAGCGCTCCTCCTCGAGCGCGGCCACCAGGGCCCCCTCGCGCCAGAGGGCCACCGAGGAGTCGTGGAAGAAGCTGTTGATCCCGACCACGTCCACGCAAGCTCCTCCCCTCTCCTGCCACCGGGCCGCAGCCCTTGATACCCTCGTCCCTTGGAAGGAGCTGCCCGAGGTGGAGCCACCCCTTGCAGAGCGCATGGCCAAGAGGCTCCTGTTTCAGGGCCTGTCGCCCACCCAGCTCGAGACGATCGCCGAAATGACCCGCGTCCGCGAGGTGGACTCGGGCGAGGTGATCGTCCACGAGCGGGACTATGGCGACACCCTGCACGTCATCGAGTCCGGCGCTGTCGAGGTTTACGTCGCCTCTCCGAACGGTGACCGCCTCGTGGCCCGGCTCTCGGCCCCCGAAGAGGGCGAGATCAGCTACGCCGGTGACTTTTTCGGCGAAATGTGCCTCCTCGACCTCGAACCCCGCTGCGCGACGGTCAAAGCCGAGGGCCCTTGCCGACTCTGGGAGCTCAATCGAGACGACCTCTACTGGCTGTTCGGCGACGATAAAGAGCTGCAGCTACGGATCTTACTTACCGTCGCCCGAGTCCTGAGCCGTCGTCTGGGACTGATGGACGCAGGGGCGGCACAGGCCAGCGGCGGAGGTTAAGCTACGCCCATGCCGATCCGTGAGGTCCAGGGCGTTCCCATCGTCGCCTGGCAGCAGCCCGACGCGATTCACACTGCCCCCGCAGAGCTGCGGGGGTTCTTTGGTGAGCGTGACGGCGTCGAGCGCCTCTTGCTGGACCTCAGCGCCTGCCAGGATCTGAACGCCAGCTCTATGGAGGCCCTGACCGAGGCCTTCCGGGTCTGCGCGGATCGCAAGGCGCGCGTCGGCATGTTCGGCCTCAACTTCTCGACCCTCCAGTTGATCGAGATCCTAGGGCTGCACACCAACCTCCCTCCCCACATGGGTGAGACCGAGGCCGAAGCCCTAGCGGCGATCACGAGCAATGGCGCCGCCCCGCCTCCTCCTCAGCAAGGCCTGAGCTTCGAAGTCCCCGCCAGCGGCGGCGGCGTCGAGCTCGAGTTCGACCTCGAGAGCGAGCCCGCGACCAAGAAGCCCGTCGATATCGAGTTCGACCTCGACGTCGGGACCGCACCGACCGCTCGCTTCGACCCCGCGGCCGTGGCCGAGGCCACCGGCACCAGCGTCGACGTCGGCCTGACTACGGTCCTCTGGAACGACCTCGCCTCCCAGGGCTATGTGATCGGCGGCGAAGGCGCCGAGGAGATCATGGCGGCCGCGGCCTCGACTCAGGTCGCGCCCTCCCCTGCAGCCGCCCCCCCTGCCTCTGGCGGCGACACGGGGATCGACTTCGGCGACCTCGAGCCCGCCGGCGGAGTGTCCACCGAGGACACGGGTGACGAAGGCGCGAGCTGGACGGCGGCCCCGGCGGCTCCGGCCGGCGGGATCGACTTCGGCGCAGGCGCCTCGGGCGGGATCGACTTCGGCGCTCCCCCGGCCGACCCAGGCGCCTTCGGCGCTCCGGCCGGCGCCGGCGCCTTCGGCAGCCCCACCCCCGGCGGCGCCTTCGGCGGCGCGGCCATGGTCAGCTCGGGCCTCTTCGGCGGCCCGCCGGCGGGAGACTTCTCGCCCGTCGACAGCGGCGCGAGCGCCCCGCCCGCCGCGGTCTCTCCGGGTCCCGTCGCCCAGGCCCCTGTCGGAGGGGCCCCGGTCCCTGGCGGCATGGGGGGAATGGCGCCGGACGACGACACCCCGGACGACAGCAACGAGACGATCATGTTCGCCCCCGGCGCGCTCGATCAGGCCCTCGCCGCTGCCGCCGCCGCCGCCGCTGCTGAGAACAACGCCGCGCCAGACCCAACGCCCGCCGCTCCTCCCGAGCCTGCGGCCCCAGTCGCCGAGCCGGCCCCGGTCGCCGCAGCGCCAGCCCCAGCGCCCGTCGCTGAGGACAGCGGCTTCTACTCGAGCGACAACGAAACCGTCATGATCCAGCCCGGCATGCTGGACATGGCCCTCTTGGCCGAGGTCGCCAAGGCGGCTGGCGAGGAGACGGTGATCGCGCCGCCCCCCGTCGAAGAGCCCCAGGCCGCGCCCCCGCCCAAGACGAACACGGTCCCGACCGGCGACGAGCTCGCGGTCCGCCTCTTCGTCCTCGACCAGGGGATCAAGAGCGACCTCCACATTGAGGTCCTGGGACGCCTCCTCAAGTTCGAGAAGGTGATCGGCCCCGACGACCTCAAGATCGAGGGTGACGTCCGCGGCGTCCTCGACCAGTTCGCCCAAAACCGCCTCCTCCGCCGGCAACGCTCAGCTCGCGTTCGCGGCGGAAACGGGTTCGTCCTCTCCGCCAGCCCTGCTGCGCGCGGCACCGTGACTCGCCTCTGGCGCATGTGGAGCGATCCCCAGGGCCGCTCCAAGCTCAGCGCCTGGATCCGCGAGGGCTAATCGCTCTGACCCCTCCCGCCAGCTCGCCTCGCTCGCGGGCCTCTTCGGCGCGGGAGGCCAGATCGTGAACCGCGACCGCCCCCGCGGCCTCCGGGCCTTCTTCGCCCCCCGCGGCGTCGCCGTCATAGGCGCTTCCCACTCACCGACCAAGGTCGGCCACGCCGTGTTGCGCAACCTCCGCTTCGGCGGCGGGGAGTTCGCGCCGGACATTGGGCGCGGGTTCCCAGGGCCCATCATCCCGGTCAACCCCAAGGGCGGGGAGCTCCTGGGCCTCGACGTCGTGACGCGAGTCTCCAAGATCGAAGGACCCATTGACCTGGCCGTGTTCTGCGTCCCCGCCGGCAAGGTCCCCCAAGCCCTCGACGCGGCCGCCCGGCGCGGGATCCTGGCCGCCGTCGTGCTCGCAGCGGGGACCGCCGACATGGGTGTCGCCGGACGACGTCTCGAGGAGCAGCTCCGCGGCGTGGCTCGCAACACCGGGGCCCGCGTCCTGGGGCCCAACTGCACAGGACTCTTTACGCGCCTCGAATCCCCAGGGCTCCTCTCCGCCTCCTTCTTCGGGACCGTTCCCCCCGAGGGACCTATCGCCCTGATCGCCCAATCCGGAGCGATCGCCCAAGCGATCGTGAACAGCGCCCGGGATCACGGCCTCGGGCTGCGACACGTGGTCAGCCTCGGCGACAAGGTCGACGTCCAAGACGAAGAGCTCCTCCGTCACGTCGTGCGCGACCCCGAGGTCCGCGTGGTCGGGCTCCACGTCGAGTCCCTCGAGGACCCCCGCGGATTCCACGCCGCGGCCCGCCAGGTCAGCGCGGTCAAGCCCCTCGTCGTCCTCCACGGCGGGCACACCTCCGCTGGAATGCGCGCGACCCAGGGCCACGAGGGACTGTTCGGCCTCCGCGACGCCAGCCTCGACGGCGCCCTCCGCCAACCCGGGCTCCACGTCGTGCAGACCCTGAGCGAGTTCAACGCCGCGCTCCTGGCCCTCAGCACCCAGCCCCCCGCGCGCGGGAAGCGAGTCGCCATCGTGACCAACGGGGGCGGGACGGCCGTCCTGGCCGCCGACGCCGTCTCGCGAGCCGGGCTAGACGTGGTCCCCTTCCGCCAAGCCACCGTCGAGCGCCTCCGCGAGCTCCTCGGGCAAGCGCGCGCCAGCCGCAACCCCATAGACCTCCGCGGCGACGCCGACGCGGCCCGGATCGAGCAGGCCCTCGAAATCGCGTCCACCGCGGACGAGGTAGACGCGCTCCTCCTGGTCCTCACGGCCCAGGCCACGACCGAGCCCGGAGCCTTGGCCGCGCGCCTCGGCCCCTGGCGGAAACGCGCCGACAAGCCCCTCCTGGTGGCCTCCGTCGGCTTCGCCCAAGAGCGACTCTTGGCCCGAGACGGGATCCCTGAGTTCGCATACCCCGAGACCGCAGCAGCCGGACTGGCCGCCCTCGTGGCGCGCGGCGCCTTCGAGCGCCGCACGGTTCAAGTTCGCGCGGCAGAAGAAGAGGCCCCCAAGTGGTGACTCGTAAGACCCTCAAGCTCGGCACCCGCGGGAGCAAGCTCGCGCTCTGGCAAGCCAACCACGTCGCGGGCCGGGTCCGGGCCTTGGGCCAGGAGGTCGAGCTCGTGATCCTCAAGACCAAGGGCGACAAGGACCAGTCCCAGCCCGTGACCCAGCTCGGCGGGGTCGGGGTCTTCGTCAAGGAGCTCGAGCGAGCCCTCAGCGCGGGGGAGGTCGACTTCGCGGTCCACAGCCTCAAGGACCTCCCGACCGACCTCCCAGAGGGCCTGGCCGTCGCGGCCTACCCCGGTCGCGTCGAGACCCACGAGCTCTTGATCCTCAACCCCAAGGTCCACGACCCGAGCCCGCCCAGCGGGCCCGATTGGCTCCCCCTGAGCGAGGGCGCCCGAATCGGGACGGCCTCCCTCCGGCGGCGAGCGCAGCTCCTCGAGCTGCGCCCTGACCTCGAGGTCCGCGGGATCCGAGGCAACGTGCCCCGCCGCGTCGACAAAGCCCGGACCGGTGAGGTCGACGCCGTGATCCTGGCCGCCGCCGGAGTCGACCGCCTCGAGCTGGCCCTCGAAGGCCTGATCCGCGTCGACCTCCCCCTCGACCGCTTCCTCCCCGCGCCGGGCCAAGGCGCCCTCGCCATCGAGGTCCGCGCCGACGACACCGAGCTCCTCGAGCTCTTCGCCAAGCTCGACCTTGCTGAGGCTCGCGAGTCCACCGGCGCCGAGCGCGGGCTCCTCAACGGCCTCGGCCGCGGCTGCAGCGTCCCCCTCGGGACCCGGGCCTGGCGTGACGAGCGCGGGATCTGCCTCGAGGCGATCCTCCAAGCCAACCCACCCGGTCACGAGCCGAGCGACGAGCTCGTCGTCATGCGACGCGCCTTCGTGCGCTGCGCCGAAGCAGCTCGGGCCTCGTCTGAGGCGCTCAGGATCTTGGGGCCCCAGGACCTCCTCCCGACCACGCCCGAGGGCCTCAAGGGTCGCCGGATCCTGATCGGCCGAGAGCCCAACGCGGCGAGCGAGCTCGTCTCCGCGCTCCAAGCCGCCGGCGCAAGCTCTCTCTGTCACGCGCCGACGACCTTCGAAGTCACCGGAGACAACGGAGCCTGGAGCGCTGCCTTGAGCGGACTCGCACGGAGCCCCCTGCCCTGGGTCCTCTTCAGCAGCGCCCGGGCCGTGCGCGCCGCCGGCGAGCTCAGCACGGGCAGCCTGCGCGAGACCCTCGCCAACTTCGCCGTCGGAGCCGTCGGTCCGGCGACGGCGCGGGCCCTGGCCTGCCAGCGAGTCCCCGTCGACCTCCTGGCACCCGAGGACTCAGCGACCGGCGTCGGCCTCGCGGCCGCCTTGCTGGAGCGCCTGGGCGCCGAGCGCCCCGCAATCCTGCTCCCTGCCGCCCGCGGCGGGCGCCCCGAGCTCGGCGAGGCCCTGAGCGCGGCTGGCTGCGCGGTCACGCGTCTGGAGCTCTACGCCAGCTCGCCCAGCACCGCGCCCGAGACCCTAGACGCCGAAGCGGTCCTCCTCGCGAGCCCAGCCGGGGCCCGGGTCCTCCTGGCTGGCCGGGCCGCCGGCTCGACGCCGCCCCTCGTCGCGATCGGCCCGACCACGGCCGCCGAGGTCGAGGCCCTCGGCCACGCTGTGGCAGCGACCGCCGCGACGCCGACCCTCGCGGGCCAGGTCGAGGCGCTCCGGGCCGCCTTGGGATAGCTCTGATTCGGAGGCGCGCCCGACGCCGTGGCCTGTCCGGGCTGGCTGGTCGGAGAGCTAGGCCTTGAGCGGCTTCTCGATCACGCTTCGAGTTCGCGGGCTGCTGGAGGGCGGCGCGTCTGTCCCCTCTGCCGAGACCGCACGTCGCCAGGTCCAGAGCCTCAGGCCGAGGCCGAAGAGCAGGAGCGGCAGCAGCCACACGAGGTCGTAGGCCCAGCGCTCCCAAGGTCGCGCTGGAGAGCTAACTCCGAGGGCCCGCACCCGGACGCCGTCAACGCGCTCAATGCTCGTGAACTCCGGCCAATCCAGGTGGTGACTCCCCGTGTAGTGGAACCTGTGGTCGTCTGCAGCTACGTCCTCGAAGGACTCGATCAGGTCGCCTTCGCGGGCTCCCGCAACCTCAGCCCGAGATCCTGGCCGCACCGACTTGATTCGAACTGCCCCAGCCGCCTTGTCCCAAATCCAGGTGTAGCCCGCGGCCCTGGCCTGATAGAGCCTCGCCGGATCCCTCGAAGGATCGTTCTTGGTCCACGACCAGGCCCACGTGTCGCACTCCTTCGGGGAGCAGCTTCGATAGGGGTGGTGGGTGGTCATGCCTTCGCGAGTTGCGGCTCCTATCATCAGAGTCCCCAGGAGCACCCCCGCTGCGAGGAGCAGGCGCCCTGCGCGCCGGTAGGGTCGAGCCGCTCGCACTGCAGACCTCGGCTCCGAGACCCCCGAGCACCCCAGCACAGTGCAGCCCCCCTCGTGAAAGCAGAGCGTGTGGTGGGGCGTATTGCACAAAGGGCAGTAGGCCGTGGGTTGGCCTGCGAGGTCGGCGTGGCAATAGGGACAGCGGGGCTCTTCCACGCTCGTCAGCCTATCGAGCCGAGGCGAGCTCCCCCAGGGATCGATTCGCCTCGCGAACACTTGCACCGCCGATCGCTCCGCCCGACGAAGGCTCGGTCGCGATCCAGAGGTAGCTGGCCAGCGGGGGTGGACGTCGGGCACTGAAGGAATGGGCTTGTTGGCAAGCGGAGCGTCCGTCGGCGTGGCGCTCCCGCGTGCTCGCTCGAGTCCGCAGATTCTGCCGCGGCAGAACTCTGAGCCCATGGCGAATCCTCGGCGGATTTCTGCCGCGGCAGAAATCTGAGCCCAGGAGCGCCCCAGACCTCAAAGCCCGACAAGCCCCCGATAGGTCTTAGTAAAGCGCAGCAGCTGCTCTCGATAGCGCTCGCCAAACACGAGCTCGAAGAACTGAGCGAGGAGCGTCGTAGCGTCCGCCCCGAGCTCGATCGCCGCCCCGCCGCCAGCTCGCGCGATCTCGGCCAGCTGGGGCACGCGTCCGCGACACATGACGGCGTGAATCCGAAAGCCCTCCCGAGCCTTGGAGCTCGCGAGCTGAACCGCCACAGCTTGGTCCTTCGCGCGGGGGGGAGCGTCTCCCACGATCACGACGACGCGCTCGGCCTCGGGACGCCAGCCAGCGTTGGGCGAGAGCGCGCCGATCAGGGCCTTGTCCACGCCCTCGGGGACGTCGCCGCCGCCGCGGGTCTCGATCTCCGCCAGAGCCTCGCGGAGTCGACGCTGACCGCGACCCAAGCCCAGGATCCCGTGAGCCCGGTCGTCGTAGGTGATCAGGCCCACGCGGTGGTCGCTGACGAGGTCGTCCAAGATCCGGTTCAGGAGGACCAGCTCGACTTGAGCCGCGCGGATCACCGTCTCCATGGACTGGGTGTGGTCAATGCACACCATGAGATCCAAGGAGCGCCCCTCGAGGAGCGGGATCTGGGGCGGCTGGCGCGTCTCGCCACCAGGGCGCGGGGCGCGGACCTTGGTCCCTGGGCGCTCCCCGGTCCGAACTCGCTCGGGACGGGCCTCGGCCAGGAGCTTGCGCTCGGCGGCGTTGGGCTCGAACGCGGGCGGACCCTCAAAGGAGCGCTCGAGCTGCGCGGCGTGCTCCTGCTGCCAACGCTTCCAGAGTGAGACCCGCTTGCCGAAGGTCGCCGCGCTCAAGCGCTCCAGGACGCGGACCGCGAGGTTCTGGATCCGGGGCCGAGAGTCCCGCAGGCAGCGCAGGAGGGCCCCGAAGAGCTCGGCCCCGCCTCCAGCCCTGAGGTCGAGGGGAGCGCGTCCGACGAGGGCCTGGAGCCCGAAGCCCCGGACCCGCCAGTCCTCGTCTCTGAGCGTCGGGACGAGCGCCGCGATCGGTCGCCGGCCAGGGAGGGCGCCGACCTCCTGAGCGAAGAGCGCCCGCTGCGCCCAGCCCTTGGCCCCCACGGCCCCAGCCGCCAGTCGCTGCAGCTCCTCCAGGCGAGCCTTGAAGGCAGCGGCTTCGCTCTCGAGAGCCAGGAGGTCGTCGAGGTCTCGGGCCGGGGCTGCTTCGACTGCAGGCGTCGGAGTCGGAGAAGGCTCGGGCGTCACGGGGAGGCCTTCGACGGGCCCAGCTCGCCGAGAGGCTTCGTGGCGCTCTACGTAGGCTCGCAGCTCTTCCCAGCGCCGCTCGAAAGACAGCCCCCAAGGCGAGGGACCCAGATCACGCAGGACCTCGGCTCGAATCAGACCCGCCTCACTGAGGTCTCCCCGCTCGAAGGCTCGTCGAGCTCGATCGAGGGCCTCTAGGATTCGAGCTGGGACATTGTCCTCGCTAGGCAAGATCGGACGGGGTCGCGGGGTCGTCGACACTGGAAGGCGCGCGTGCGAGTGCGGTTCCGCTGCCGGGGTCGAAGGAACTGGGACCGGACGGGAGCTCGGCGAGGCCTGGGGCCCCGAGTGGCTGCGAGGCTCCTTCCAAAGCACCAACCCGACCAAGACGCTGGTCTGGAGGAAGAGGATCAAGCTCAGCTGACGCAGGGTCACGCCAGCGGGTGGACGCGCCGTCAAGACGCGACCGCTCGTGCTTCGGACCCTGGCGCTCTCGAGTCGCTCGACCCGCTGAGCGGTCCCTGCGGCCACGGCCAGGGCCTCCGCGGCGACCTCCCGCGTCGGAGGCGGCGCGTCTGCGGCCCCGCCCTCAGGGCGGGGCTCGGGTGAAGCGAACTCGATGGGAGCCGGCTCTAGGCCTGCGTCCGCAGGGGGCAGGACCGTCGTGGCCGGAATCCCGCTCGGGCCCTCGAAGCGGAGCTCGAAAGCGCCGAGCTCGATGGCGTCGTTCGTCAGCACGGGACGTTCTGCCCCGTGTTCGAGGAGGGTCCCGTTCAGCGTGCAGCCGTTGCGACCCTCGACTAGGAGCGACACGCCACCGGGGCCGCTCGTGAGCACGAGGTGAGTCCTGGAGAGCTCAGGGTCACGCAACACGAGGTCGTTCTGGTCGACCCGGCCAATCCGGACTTCACCCACGATCGGGAGGTCGAGGTGCTGAACCCCGCCCTCGTCGCGATACCAAAGCCGCGTTGGCCGCTGCTCCTGCACCGCGCCCCCCCGTGGACGCCGACGATACCGAATCGCCGGTTGGGCACCGAGCTATTTGGGCGCGTCGTGCTCCACGAGGGCCTCCCGAGCCGACTCGTCGTTGCGAGCCTCGGCTAGGAGCCAGAGCTGGTAGGCCCGACCTCGATCCGCGCGCCGACCCGTGCCCCAGAGCAGGTCGGCCAAGACTGAGTGCGCCTGCGGACGCGACCCACCGAGCTTCTCCAGGGTCTGGATCGCCCAAGCTCGCTGAGTAGAGAAGCGCTCGCGGGCCGCCACGATCAGGGCCGCCGGCCGCTTGGCCGCCAGCCCCTGTTCTAGATAGCGGGCGGCGCGCTTGGAGCGGCCAGTGGCTCGACAATGACCCAAGAGGGCGTCTAGGGCGCCCGTTCGTCCCGCCGCCGCTCGCTCCAGAACCTGCTCGGCTTGTTCGAGGGCTCCCCGCTCGAGGAGCTGCTTCCCATACTCCGTCGCAGCCTCGCCCGCGGGGTCCTCGGCCGCCAAGTCCGCCAAGGACTTGAACGCCACCTCGGCGCGATCTGGGACCTTCAGCCCGCAGAGCGCCAGCCCGAGCCTGGCCTTGGGCGAGCCGCTCTGGCGAACGGCGCGCAGCAAGTAGTCGTAGGCCAGTGTCAGCCGAATCGCCCGCTGATAGCTGTCCTCGCCGGGGACCTCCTTCAGGTTCAGGTAGCCGAAGCGCTCGGCGGCCACGGAGCGCCCGAGCCTGGCCGCGTTGCGGATCATCTTGCGTCCCCTCTTGACGCTCTTGCGGCAGCCGATCCCGGCCCGAAGGTAGATCCCCTTGAACTCCAGGGCGTAGGTCGACCTCCCCTCCGCAGCCTTCGCCATGTAGTCGTAAGACTTGGCGAGGTCCTTGGAGGTCCTGGCCGAGCCGCGCAGCCAACCCGAGTAGGCGACCTGGGCAGGAGGGTGTCCAGCGTCCGCCGCCCGCCGGAGCATGATGACGGCCGCTGCCTCCTCCGGCCTCCCCGGGGCGGTCAGGAGCAAGCGCGCCGTCGCCAGAAGGCTGGGGGGGTGACTCGCGCGAGCCCCCGGCCGCAAGACCATTGCCCGTTCACTCAACCCAACGACCTTCGGGAGCGCCTTCTCCAAGAGCACCCCAGACTCAAAGTCCCCCTGCTCGAGGAGGCGCCGCAAAGCCCGGAGCCCCTCCTGGGATCGCGGGAGCAGATAGCCCTGCGCTCGGCAGACCGCCACCCAGCGTCGCGCGGCGA
>Ga0316204_10003744_pt1 | contig 29409 bp, 20 predicted proteins | sample 6monrhotite_MG_2_FD_205661 | JGI IMG/M metagenome (GOLD analysis project Ga0316204, IMG submission 205661) | Microbial mat bacterial communities from mineral coupon in-situ incubated in ocean water Damariscotta River, Maine, United States -... | ecosystem: Environmental > Aquatic > Marine >...
GTTCCAGATATTCACCAGCCAGAATCTTGTCACAGGCCTCAACAATCGCCTTGGTCTGCACATCATCAAGCCAGTCGGGCTGGTTATTGGCTACCGCGGCAGCACGTTTAATACGCACATGCGCCATAACAAAATCAGGATCAGGGCGACGACCACTAATAGGAAAGTTGATCACTGCTCGTGCAGTCTGGGCACCATACCAGGCATCCGCTGGCACCTGAATTTCACCCAGGCTGTCTTTCTCAATCCGAAATTGTTCGCTCACAAAAAAGTCTCCGCTGTTAATACTTGAATTTGGCTACAGTTTAAACCATCGGCTCGTCCGACCAAAGCTGCACAACACAATTGGCAACATGACAAAAAATCATCTAATGTTTATATACCTGAGAAAGACAATAGGGTACTAACATGGAAATTTGTAAGCGATTTATTGTTTCAGGGCGTGTACAAGGTGTCTGGTATCGAGGCTCAACCCAGCAACAAGCACAAAAACTAGGAGTAAAAGGCTATGCTCGCAACTTAGCTGACGGCAGCGTTGAAGTTGTAGCCTGCGGCCCAAATGAACAAATCAACCAACTACGCAGTTGGCTAGAGCAAGGCCCAAGCAACGCCGAGGTCAGCAGCGTGCTAAGCGAAGAGACTGAATACCGCAACCTAAAGTCATTTGATACGCTCTAACAACAAACAATAAGACAAGGGGATTTTTAGCATGAAAAAACAGACAATATTTCTATGCGCCGGCTTGATCAGCACATTATTAATCAGTCCTGTTTTTGCCAGCAACAATGATGATGACAAGCTAAAAAACTACCAGGAACACTACAAACAACGTCATCAAATGAACATGGACATGATGCAAATGCTATCTGAAACCATGACCATCTTGCGCGATATCAACCATAAACCCTCAGCGACAGAGAAGACCCGCCTGGGCGATATGATCAAGCAGCTGGAGCAAATGATGGCCGAGCACAAAATGATGGCGGATAAGACCATGCAACGCATGGACATGCATATGAAAAACGATGGCCGCAGCAAACACCACGACAAAAACTGGTAGCTACTGCCGATACCAACGCGTACGCAGTGCCTTGAAGACCTTATTGGGGTATTTAAACTTGCCCAAACTACCGTTGTAACGGCCCAGGGCGCGGGTGAGGTCGCCACGTTCCATATCGAGATAATATTTTAGAATAGTGCAGCCCATGCGCAGGTTGGTCTGAACATGAAACAGGTTGTCATCAGGATGACCAATCTCATCCAACCAGAACGGCATAATCTGCATCAGTCCCTGCGCCCCTGCCACAGAGAGGGCCCAGCGATCAAAATAACTTTCCACCTGAATCACCGCCAGCACCAATTCGGGCGGCAGGTCTGCACGACTGGCCTCATAGTGGATGGCCTTTAATAACCTCAGCCTATCCTCATCATCCGGCACCGTCTTTTTCAATCGCCGTGACATGTCCAGCAGCCAGACCTCGGCCTCAAAACGATTGGCAAAACTATCACTACTGGCAATAGCGTCACGCAACAATTCACGCAGTTTATCGTCAGGCGGCTCGGGCACCGCCGCCTGTAGAGGCTGCATAAACAACAAAGACAGAAATAAAATCGATAAAAAGCGCATAACTCGTCTAAAAACGGATAACTATCTTGGTTATCGACCTAGTTGAATTGCCCCTTGAGGAAATCGACTATCTGATCCAGCGCTATAAACTGGTTGTCGCTGTCGCGGCGACCTTTATATTCTAACTCAGCCTTGTCCAGACCCTTCTCGCTGAACACCACTCGATGCGGAATACCGATCAACTCCATGTCGGCAAACATTACCCCGGGACGCTCTTTACGATCATCCAGCAAAACATCAAAACCTGCTGACAGCAGCTCGTCATAGAGTTTTTCTACCGCTTCACGCAGGCGTTGTGACTTATGCATATTCAGTGGCAGCAGGGCGATCTGAAACGGCGCAATCGCCTCGGGCCAGATAATGCCGCGCTCGTCGTTGTTCTGTTCGATGGCCGAGGCCACCACGCGAGAGACACCGATGCCGTAGCAACCCATGGTCATCACTACCGATTTACCATTCTCAGCCTGCACCGTGGCCTTCATTGCCTCACTGTATTTACGCCCCAGCTGAAAGATGTGACCAACCTCAATGCCACGTTTGATCTGTAATGTGCCCTTGCCATCCGGGCTGGCATCACCCTCGACCACATTACGGATATCAACCACCACGCCTTCAGGCAGATCACGGCCCCAGTTGACGCCGGTCAGGTGTTTGCCATCCTGGTTGGCACCACAGAGAAAATCAGACAAGTGGGCGGCGCTGCGATCAACAAATACCGGGCAGCTCAAACCAAGCGGGCCAACCGAACCTGGCTCACAGCCAGCCGTGGCCTTGACCTGCTCAGGCGTGGCAAAGGTCAGCGGTGCTGCGACCTGTTCCAGCTTGTTGGCTTTGAGCTCATTCAACTCGTGATCACCACGTAGCACTAGCGCCACCACGCTACCCTCTTCAATACCCTGCACCAGCAGAGTCTTGGCCGTCTGGCTGGCATCCAGCTTCAGAAAGGCACAAACCTCATCAATGCTGTGCTGATTAGGGGTATCGACCGTGGCCATCTCAGCCGTTGCCGCGGCACGCTCACCCGCTGGCGCAATCGCCTCGGCCAGCTCGATATTGGCGGCATAATCACTGTCACTGCTAAAGGCGATGGCATCTTCACCGGAATCGGCCAGCACATGGAACTCGTGCGAGGCACTACCACCGATGGCGCCGGTGTCGGCCAGCACGGCTCGGAACTCCAGCCCCAGACGCGAGAAGATGCGCGAATAGGTCTCGTACATCATCTCGTAAGTTTCCTGCAACGAGGCATCATCAACATGAAAGGAATAGGCATCCTTCATCAAAAATTCACGTGCCCGCATCACCCCGAAGCGAGGCCGACGTTCATCACGAAATTTGGTCTGAATCTGATAGAAAGTCACAGGCAACTGCTTATAGCTGCGGATCTCATTACGGATCAGGTCGGTGATCACCTCTTCGTGGGTAGGACCAAAACAAAAATCACGCTCGTGCCTATCCTGTAGACGCAGCATCTCATCACCCATTTCATCCCAACGACCGGTCTCCTGCCACAGTTCAGCCGGCTGCACCGCTGGCATCAATACTTCCTGGCCAGCTGAACGATTCATCTCTTCGCGGACAATAGCCTCGACCTTGCGCAGCACCCGCAAGCCCATTGGCAACCAAGTGTAGAGGCCCGTCGCCAGCTTGCGGATCATACCGGCGCGCAGCATCAGCTGATGACTGACCACTTCGGCGTCAGACGGGGTTTCTCTCAGGGTGGACAACAGGAACTGGGATGTACGCATGGGGGGAATTCTTCTCGGATTTAATAAAAGGCTGATTTTAGCCGGGCCAGGGACTTGATACCAGCACGAAAGATCAAACGCTAACTGCCGACATTTAATTAGCAGATCACAAATGAGGCCGTCATGAACTGGTTTTATATTTTTATCACAATTGCCATCGTTACTGGCCTCATCTATTTCATGCGTTGTGGCGGCCAAAACAAACAGCTGGCCTTTATCGACAACTACCGATTTCACCCGGCAATTCGCAAAAAGCTCTCTGCCAAACACCCACTACTCAGCGACCAACAACTCGACCTGGTCTTCGATGGCCTGCGCGACTATTTCTACATCTGCAACCAGGCCAGCAACAAGATGGTCTCCATGCCATCGCAGGTAGTGGACGATGCCTGGCACGAATTCATCCTCTTCACCCGCGCCTATCAGCAATACTGCAAAAAGGCACTGGGGCGCTATCTGCACCACACGCCAGCAGAGGCGATGAGTTCACCTACCTTAGCCCAGCACGGCATCAAACGGGCCTGGCGACTGGCCTGCGCCAAAGATGAAATAAACCCAAAGGCGCCTCTGCTGCTACCACTGTTATTTGGCATTGACGCTCAACTCAATATCGAAAACGGTTTCAGATACAGCCCCGATTGCCGCAAACCCAATTCACCCAACTACGGCAGCGACTATTGCGCCTCGCATATCGGCTGTAGCTCTGGCTGCAGCGGCGACTCAGGTGCACTCACTGGAGATGGTGGCAGTGACGGTGGATTTTTTGATGGCTTTGGTGATTCAGACGGATGCGGTGGTAGCGGATGTGGTGGCGATTAGAAAAAACAAAAAACACTCCGAAACTAACATCTAGCTCGGATGGTGATTTAGAACCTCAGTAATAGCGAAACCGCTAACGGCGGTTTCGAAACAACTAGTCGCTAGTCGGTGACTCGAAAGAAACAGTCTCACAATGCTCAGCCATGTATTCCTGCTCAATCAGGTAGGCCAATAACTCATGATCATCGCGGAACTTTAGCGGCGACTCATCACTTGATTTCTCTTTTCTAAAACCGACTTCAAATACAGACCGATTACGCACATATCCTTCACAAGACATACCACACCCCTAATATTTAATTATCCAACGCAATTTAGACGTCGACACTTTCATTAATTACTTTAGACAAATTTTCATAACACTCAACTATTTGTTAAGTACTTAGCCTGAAGACCTAGAAAAGAGTAGAAGTCACTCCACCGATTGACAATCAAAGAAGAAAAATAGGACAGTGCGACTATCAAGGGAGCAGATAAGTGAAATAGCACGACAAATACAGGCAGCCACACCGTATTGCCAAGTCATTTAAAGAAAGGAGAGTTTCCATGATTTGGAGTAGCACCATGCAAGCAATGATCAGGACGAAGTTTGATTAGCCGCAACTCCGTGCAATCAATCACGGACAACCGCACGGCAAGGGCAGCGATTTTATACAGCACCGCGCCAAAAAGTAGAAACTATCTTATACCGCTGGCAGAATTGAATAACTGATCGTAATCACTCAGTCGATCTTGATTCAATTGCCCCGCTTCCAGCCGAAGAATAAGGTCCGAAAGCAAGTAATCGTTCAGGGTTTGCGCGATCTGAAGCTGGGCATCGACTAGCCGTGTTCTTGCATCAAGAACATTAGCCTGATCACTAACGTTCAGGGATAACTCGCGTTCCGCAGCCTCCAGAAAACCCTTACTGGATTCTCGTGACTCGGCCAGGGCCAACAGACGATCCTTGAAGGATATCAAGCGATTATATGACAGTTTTATCTGCTGCTCTTTTTCAGCCATAACATAACCATACTCCGCCTCACTGGCCTTCAGCCTTGCACGCGCTTTGCGAACACTGGCCTGAGTATGGCCACCACTGTAAAGAGGAACGTTCAATTCAATGGCCGCAACAGCGTCTTTGCGTGTGCGAAGATCATCCTCAGACTCACGATCCAGGTAGCTCAAGCTAAAATTGAGCGTTGGTTTGTGCTCACCCTTGCTTGACGCAAGGTTATGTCTTTCCTGGTTAATGCGAGCACGCGCATCTTTTACACTAAAATTATTGTTAACATTTTGTAGCCACTCTTCTTCCGTACCGGCAAGAAAATCAGGGCTAATAGTGCCACTGCTTTCAACCCACTCAGCTGGAAGATTGACCTCAGTTCCCGTCAAATTATTCAGTAATGTTTGCGCATCATTTAAATGGCTTTTAGCCTGCAGCAAATCACTGCGAGCCAGATCTCGGGTTGATTTAACATGCAGCACTTGTAGCTGGTCGCCAACACCCAGCTCCCTTGCCCTTTGTGCCTGATCCATCTTAAGCTCAAGCGCATCAAGTTTTTGTTGATTCAAAAACAGCTGTTGAGCAGATAACAACACCCGTAGATACCGCTCTGCAACCCGGTAGATTAGCTCTTGCTCCGAGCGTTGATATCGATAACCGGAAGCCTCTACCGTCGCCTTGCTTCTCTTGTAGGCCTCATAGGCCGCAGCATTGTATAAGGGCTGTCTCAGAGTGACACGCCAGTAATTATCGACTAGTTTACCGCTCGAGCGTGCCAAATCTTCATTATAGATACCTACATTATCGGGATCAGTATAGAGATTGTCAGAATCTTCATATTGATACACCGCACTAAGGCGGACATCAGGAAGTAAAGCGGAAACGCCTAATTTAGACTCTTCCAGCTCACTCTGATGAGTCCAATAAGCGCGCTTGAATTGTGGATCATGATCAACTGCTGCTACAAAAGTTTCTGCAAACCCCTGCTCTGCGCCCTGCACAGTTTCTGAAACAGCCTCATTGGCCTGAGCCAAACTGAAGCTCGTCGCTAAACAGAGTGTAAGCCCTGCCAACTTGCGCAAAGCAAATCTCATTTACTTCTCCTTGAAACTACGAGCAAAGCTATCTGCAATTGGTTTTATCAGGTAACTAAACATCGTCCTATCTCCACGACGTATCATCACTTCTGCGGGCATACCAGGTTTAAGCGCCATATCCTCTGACATATCGCTTACACCTTGCTCTGTGACGCGAATCCGTGCCTGATAATATGGTGCATTGTCACGTTCATTAAGCAAACGGTCTGCCGAAACATGAATCACTTCACCTTCGATGATTTTTGTCATCGAAGCACTAAAAGCGCTAAAACGGATATCGGCCTTTTGCCCAACATAGACTTCATTAATATCTTGCGTATTAAGCTTAGCTTCAACCACAAAAATATCCTGCTCAGGCACTAGATCCAGCAAAGTTTGTCCAGGCGGGGCAACACTACCAATCGTATGCACCTGCATGTCAACGACAATGCCTACCTCTGGCGAACGGATCACTGCACGCTTAGCCCGGTCGGCTGCAATCTGTAGGCCTTCCTGAAAATTGTAGTAATCGTTTTGCGCATTACGGATGCGCTCACCCACTTCTTTTAGATAATCCTGTTCTCGTGTCGCTATTTGTAACTCGGTTTCAGTAATCTGTATTTTCAAACGTAGAATTTCAGATTCTATTCCTGCAATGTCATTTTGCGTTGCCAAAACCGATCGATCAAGCTCACGTGCACGCTGTCCATCACCCAACCCTTCATCAAACAAGGTGGCATAGGCTTGCTGTTCCGCCTGCAGCGAAATCATTTGCTGTTTAAATATTTCACTTTGCTGAGTTAAACCTGTGATTTGTTGGCGAGTCTGCTCTATCCGGTTCCTTAGCGCATCCTGCTCTTGCATATAGGCTTTCAAACGAGCCCTGTGTAATTGCTGCTGCTGATCCAACGCATTTTTAATATCAACATCCTTCCTTGCATGCTCAAGCAGCTCATCACTAAAGACCAATGATGTATTAAAACTTTGCTCAGCGATCAAACGCTCCAATTCAGCTTTTGTGGTCAGCAAACGCTTTTGACTGCTTATCTGCTGCGCTGCAAACTGGGTCGTATCTAACTGAATTAACGGATCACCAGCCGCAACCAAATCACCATTTCTAACAAAAATATTTTCAACAATCCCACCTTCATAATGCTGGATCGATTTACGATGACTATCTACCACCACTTCGCCAGCCGATATTATTGCACTCCCAAGCGGGGCAAAAGCCGCCCATAAAGAAAACCCACCCAGGGTAATAAGCAAAAAAATCAGTCCGAACTTGATAAAGCGAGCATCATCCGTTGGGACTTTTGAATCATTGGAGGCTTCAGGCAAATCATCACTAGCCTCAAAAGCCGCAATTGGATTGGCTATTACTGTTTTTGATTCAGCATCGCCCTCGTTATCAACATTTTTATCAATTTCGTCATTTGATAACTGTTGCACAGTGTCAGTAGGCGCGCTGTTTTTGCTTGACTCCAACTCGCTATCATCTTGTGAATTCTCATCACGGGCACTATTGGCATCTAACTTTCTGCTCATTGTTTATCTCAACTTCCCTTATAACTCGGGCAATAGACCTGTGTCACCAAGGCCTTCATTAATACTCGATACGTTCTGTTAATGTACAAAAGCCTGTTTGCATTTACGCGCTTGCTTTAGTCATTTGAAGTTGCTGCTCAGCCTTTTGCGCCGCCAGCTTTTGCATGACCTCATCACGCGGGCCAAAGAATTGCACTTTCCCATCTCGCAAAACCAATAATTTGTCTATATGACGCAAGATGGAGGTTCTATGGCTAATCACAAACACAGTCGCACCATCCTGCTTCAAGGTCTGCATCGTATTTGAAAGTGCAGCCTCACCCTGTTCATCGAGGTTTGAATTAGGTTCGTCCAGCATTATCACTTTAGGTGAATCATAGAGCGCTCGCGCAAGGCCTATACGTTGACGCTGCCCGCCCGAAAGCGCACCTGATTCGGCACCAATTGGAGTGTCATAGGCATCTGGTAGCCTAAGTACTAATTCGTGTACACCAGCCTTTTTAGCCGCCTCCACAACCTTCTGTGGGTCGATATCACCAAAGCGAGCAATATTCTCACTAACGCTACCGTTGAATAGCTCAATATCCTGCGGCAGATAACCGATGTGGGGGCCAAGCTCATCGGCGTTATAGTGCTGAATTTCCGCGCCATCAATTCGTACAGCACCACTACCCACAGGCCAAATACCAAGCATAGCCCTGGCGAGCGAAGATTTACCTGCTGCACTTGGCCCAACGATCCCTATTTGCTCACCCGGATGAATTTCAATATTTACACCACGTATTGCCGCTGTTTTTGACCCTGGAGGAACAACCATCAGATTCTCTATCGACACATGACCTTTTGGTTCAGGCAGTCGCATATTGCGCTGATTGGCAGGAATTATGGTCAGCAGTTTTTCCAGGCGACCATGGGCAGTACGTGCATTATTGAATCCTGACCAACTATTAATCAGCATATCCATTGGTGCCAGAGCTCGCCCTAAAAGTATTGTGCCTGCAATCATCATTCCTGCTGACATTTCGTTTAAAACCACATAATAGGCGCCCAACCCCAAAATCAGAGACTGAAATGCCATACGCAGCACTTTACTCAGATTGACAAATACCCCAGCCTTGTCACTGGCGTTTGTCTGTTTTTCCAAAAAGATTTGGTGTTGTTGATACCATCGCCCCATAATCTTGGGCAGCATCCCCATGGCATGCAGAACTTCGGCATTACGCAAATTACTGGTCGCTAGGTTCTGCGCCTTGACGTTTTCGCCATTTGCCTCATTAAGCAGTTCCTTAGTGGTCAGTTCATTGAACACAGCAACTAACAGCAAAATCACTGCCGCAGCAATGGCAAACCAACCAAACGAAGGATGAAATAAAAACAATATGCCTATATAGATAGGTAACCAGGGAGCATCAAAAAAGGCAATCAAACCATTGCCGCTCATAAACTGACGCACACTGGTGAGATCGCTTAGTGCTTGTGAAGTCCTTTGTTCTGGATCACGAATACCCAGTTTAAACATTGCCGAGTAGACTCGCTGACTCAGATACTGATCTAGTTGATTACTTATTCTGACCAAGATACGTGATCGAACCCATTCAAGCATCCCCATCACACCGAACATAAACAACATAATCAGCGTCAAAAAAAGCAGCGTTTCAAGACTGCGCGAGGCAACAACACGATCATAGACCTGCAGCATATATAAAGGCGCAGTCAGCATTAACAGATTAATGAACAGACTAAAAAAACCTGCAGCATAAAACCCTTTTTTACTGGCTTTAATTGCGCCTAATATGTCTTCAGAAATCTTGACGTTACTCATACTTGTCTCAGTTAGTTATAACCCAATAAGCAAATATTGCCTTGGCCTACTCATATGATTTTCACATTGACGCCTAATATCGACAAAGACTATTAACTTTGTCGCAACAGTCATCATTAAACTTTTAATATTTTCACTGCGGCATTAATGGGGTTATTTTTTCAAAAAACAAGGTACACCGAAAATTTTACCCTTAACGCAGCAACAGTCAGAACGAAAATAAACCGTCATCATCACCGAATAGTTTATCAAGATCAGGTTCGGGAACAGGCACATTCTGCCTTGATTGTTGTTCTACCAATTTCTGATATGTAGTATTTAGTGTACTTAGATCTCTCAATCTAGACTCTGAAAACTGCTGCCCATAAGCCAACCTCAGGGCACCCGTTTTATTCAGAGAAGCAAGTTTGTCACTTGATAACACTTTGAGTGCTTTTCCATCAATACGATAAAGCCCTTCGAGCTCCCTAGTCTGTGGATTGCCACTTTCATCTTGCTCGGTAAAGCGAATTATCCAAGGAACAATTAAATCCGCCTCCTGCAGTGCTTTGCATAAGGCTAGCGTCTCATTACGATTTTGCACAGTATCACTCAGGAATTTGACTAGCCCTTGCAATCTCGGTGTTAGCGACAAATCCTTTTCAAAAAATGCTAGATCATTATCGCTTGATTCAAAATTAATGCAGTCACTTTTGATACACAATTCCAGGTGGCCGGAATCATTATTGGGTTGTAATGCAAAGGGATATGAACGGTAAAACGCAGGTTTATAACCGCCTAGCCATCGACCATTTGGCAAAAGAAATAAGTTTGTATCAGGCTTAAACGACTGCAGGCAAACCAGCTCATAAACATCACCTTCGACACTGGCCCGTTTTTGAAATGCCACACACATAAACTGAATAGCATGAGACAGCTCCTCTTCAAGAAGCGGCACTGTGGTCATTTCAGCCGCAAAACTTAAGTCAACGACAGGGGAATAACCGGCATTCTGGTGCATGGATCGCTGAATGGCTACATAGCTTGCCATTAATTATCTCCGAAACAGCTAGATTTATGGGCGCATATTATAACATGTGCATTAGGATTGGTTCGAACTCGTCATTTACACCTGAGACAAGCCAAATTATTGTCCCTGCCTCAACAAACATCAACATTGCTTGCTAAAGCTTAGGATTTGCAACGGAATTAATGATTAGACATAACAGGCTATGATGCCACCCAATCTGCCATTGATTAGAAGTTTTTTAAGACAACACATCAAACCTGACCATAAAAGCGGCAGGTTAAAAAACTTACCGCTTCTAGCAATGAAAAAACACTGAACCTTAGTGTTTAGTTGATACTTCTGGACTGTCAGCTGCCTCTTTATCCTTTAGCAGTAAAGCATCATCATTCAATAATGCTGGTAAAGCCTGCAAATAGGCGGCTCTTGCAGTACGGACTACTGCCAGCTCCGCCTCTAACTGTTCGATTTTCCGCTCACAAAACCGTGCAGAATCAACTTTTGCCTTTGCTTCTGTTGAGATCTTCTCGAGATCGTACTGTTTATCATCAATAGTTAAAATTGCCATTTTCTCTCCGATCAAAATTAAATAAATAACACAATGATTCTATCGTATAAGTCTAAACATGTCCTGACTTAGCTAGACCCAACCATCATTCCCCTACTTTTATCACCGCATAAAAAAACCCTCACCGCCTAAACGGTGAGGGTTAATTTGACTTTCAGTTATAAGCCGAAGCTTATAATGAAGCGACTATGGCTTATACAAACTGACCAGCATTGAATGTCAGTGCATCACCGAAGTCAAGTGTACCCAGCAGTTCAGCTGTAGCAAAGTCACCGGTATCAACGGCAGCTGCTGCATCACTTACAGAAGTAAGTTTGAACACTTTGTACTCACCGTCATTAGCGGTGTTCTCAACCAACAGCAAGTGATCCTGACTAGTTTCAGCAATGTCAGTATCATCAGTACCGTAACGTGCCGCACCGTTATCAGATGCACCATCTGCATCTGCGATATCAGCATAGTCACCATCACCATTCAAAGCATCCAGCAGCTCAGCAGCTGTCAAACCAGCCCAAGTTTCAGTACCTGCAGCAGTGAAGGTAGTCGTAGAGACTTCATTCACTTCGAAGGTAGCATCACCATCGTAGTTAACTGCAGCAACTGCTTGTGAAGCTGTAGAGTTACTTGCAGAAGTACGAACAACTGTGTTCAGGATCGCAGTGAAATCCAGGTAATCAACGCCTGCATCATCAAGAGCAACTGAACCATCGTTAAAGTTCACGATAGTGTTGTAACCAAAAGAGCTATCCTGAACCACGATAGTGTCGTTGCTAGCAGCAAGCTCTTCAGCCGCAGTCAGGGACCATGGATTAACAGCATCAACTGCTGCTTCAGTACCCAGAACCACTACGTCAGTACCAGCACCCAGATCAACAACGTTATCGCTCATCGCTGAACTTACCAGACCAGTTACGTCGGCAGCCGCCGCATCCTGACCCAAGATAGCCGCAGCATAACCAGTAGTTGCAGCACCTTCAACAGCAGTAACAAAACCATTCAATGTAGCTTGGTCAAGAGCTGCTGTATCAGAGTCCTTCAGCCACAGATCATAAGCAGAGCTCAACGTGGTTTGCTCAGCAGCAGAGTAGTCAGCCCAAGTAGCAGCCTTAACATCAACCAACAGATCATCTGCAGCAAATGTACCGTCGATCAGAGAGGTAACAACCAAGGTGTTATCCGGACCATCAGTCGCAACCAGCAGCTTGCTCAGCACTGCATTATCATTGATCGCAGATTTGATTGCCTGGTTAACGTTAGCCTGAGTACCCAGGTAGTTAGTAACAGGAATCTCAACTGCAGTAGACTCAAAACCTTGATCATTTTCTGCAGCAGTACCCAGAGTTACACCACCACCGATAGTCGCGCCAGAGAAGGTCACAACAACAGTCGCATCATGCAACCAGGTTTCAACCAGTGCCGCACCCGCCAGATCAGTAAGGTCTTTATCAGCCGCACCTGCATCAGCATTGAATACCCAAGCAGCCTTAGATGTAGTTGCACCAACAAGTGTCAGGCCAGCCTGAACACCAGAGTTGTCGGTGTAAACTGTATCGTTACCTGTACCAGCATTGATAGTTGCATCACCTGTACCTGGAGTAGTAATGGTGTCATCACCGCTACCACCAGTGATAGTAACATTGTTCAGCGTGTGCTGATCAGCATACCAGTTGTTATCCAGGTGAACAGCAACACCGTTAGTCAGTTCAACACTAATAGTGTCATCACCAGAACCACCATCTACAGTCAGAGCAAAGTCTTCGTGTGCAGCGGCTTCGCGTGAAACAGTCAGAGTCATGCTGTCGTCACCAGAGCTTGTAGTATAAGCAAAGGTATCGTTATCTGTAACCGGTACAGCTGGCGCATCGTCTTTCAAGTTCAGGAACTTACTGATTACAGCATCGTCCAGATTAGCAGTCAAAGTAACGTCATTAGTCATTGCAGTTGCATCGAAAACCTTAACATCATTCAGGTCGTCGATACGGATAGTACCTTCGTCACCAATGCTTTCCAGGAATACTTCTTCCAGAGTGTTGTTGGTTGAACGAACTTCGTGAACCCAGCTATTACCATCAACCTGAATGTTGAACTGCTGAATACCATTAGAACCAGAAACAGTACCTTGTGAGATGTTACCAGCAACAAAGTCAGCAGCCTTAGAACCACGACCTACATCATCAAAAATAATATCTGTTTGAGTCAGGAAGGATGAAGTTGTTGGTGCAACAGTGCTTTGCACAGTATGGAGGTTAGATGTACCTGGCAGAGCACCTGCCGCAATCCAGCCGCCTGTACCCAGTGTTTCAGAGCCAGTATTAGTCAATACAACTTGAGTACCTGTATAGGTATTTGTGCCGTCAGAGTGAGTCGCAGTAAAAGTAGAACCCAGGCTTGCAGTAACTGTAGTCAGCCCTTGAGCAGTCAACAGTGCATTGATGCCAGCGACCAAATCAGCGTAAGTACTAGTACCATCAACAGCCGCAACACCAGTTGTGTCCGCAGGTACATTTACAGTAACACCGTCCATTGTAAAAGAAACACCTACATATGGATTATCAACCAGTGGATTTGCACCAGAAGTGTCCTTCATGCCCTGAAGGTCCATCAGCTCCAAGTACAACTGTGAACCTGATGTAGTGCCGCCAGGAGCAGTGATGTGTGGGGTATCAAAGTAAACTTCGAAGTTTACACTGCCCGCATCAGCATTCTGCCAACCCAAAGTAGTTTCATGACTGTTGTTACGTACATCTTCGATAGTCAGGTTAGCACGGCTTTCTGTTGACCAGAATGCAGTTGTGCCATTCATATCCTGAGCGTCGATCTGCACGTTTTCATCGATACCGTCTGTACCGCCATCCTGAATGTCATTGTCTGATGAATCACTCGAATCGGCTTGAGCACGGAAGTAAGCAGTTTCTACAGAATCAGTTTTCAGTGAAATAGCAAAGCTTTGTGAGTTACCAATTTCCGCTACCAGAGTATCAGAACCTAAACCACCGTTGATCTGGTCACCAGACTGTGCAGAGTTAGAGTTATTAAAGATCCAAGCAGTGAACGCATCGTTACCTGCTGTACCTGTCAGATTGTCCTGACCAGTGGTCAGGCTTTGCGCCAGAGAGTCCAGATTTGCATCAATCAGAATTTTCTTAGCCGTTACGCTTGCTGTTGTTTCATCAACACTAGCCACAACTGCTTGCAGTGAAGCGAAATCAGAAGACGCATTCAATTGCGTAGTTGCAAAGTAAGTAGCAACTTCTACTTTATTCATCAACGATTGTACTGCAGTGCCATAGACAGGATCTGAAGTACCCGCTGTATTTAACAGAAAGTCAATTGCAATATTCGCAGTTGCACCGCGACTGTTTGTTGCCAGAAGCCCTTCAACAGCAGTGATTGCAGTAGCCAGGTCGCTTGCGCTTGTGTTGCCATCAAGAATATTGGTTGTGAAGTTTGTAGCAAATTCTGCGTCTGTCAACCAAACAGGGTATAGCGACTGAAACTCAGTCGTTACTGCCATATCTTCGGCAATTGATGCTGTTGTGGCGCCAGCTTCGATAGAGGCTACAAAGCCTGTCATCAATGCCGCCGATGGTGCTGCGTCGAACATACCGACCAGCAGTGAAATAACGTCATTACGTTGTGTAGCTGTTATAGCCATTTAAAAACTCCTTGATCAAAGGTTATTTAAAACTTTAAATTTAAAACTTACTTACAAAATTAACAATGCTAGCCATTACCTACACTTGAGCTAGTATTGCTACTAAAATTTACTACTAAATTGAGACGTTTAGGCTACATACATGCGTATCTCCCTTGCGCTAAGCAGAGGATAGATGTTGAAAACGAGGTCGTCAATAGTTTATTGACGCAAATACAGTAACCTGTACACACTTTCTGCATTAACTTCTCCACTTCCCTGTCATGCTCTGACGTTATGGTTGCGATAAACATTGTAAAAGCCCCAAATTCACAAATATTGAAGCAACAGCTACATCGACCAATTTTAGTGATACTTTAATCCGCCTATCAACTAACGGTCATTCTATAGCTGTTTTTTTGTTACATGCAACCTTTTTGTTGTAATTTGTAGCTTATTAGAGTCAGCTTATTTTATTTGGTCTCGCTTAACCACTTCCATATTTTGCGCCAGTGCGATTTTATAGCACGTAGAGGCGCTGTGATACGCCAGCTAAGCGTTCTTTTTATAGCATCCATATTCTGCTGTGATTCTTCTAGCGCCTGCTTTAGCTCTTCCAGCTGATTGATACCGCTGCTTCTCATTGCTTGCTCCGCTCGCATGAGTGCGAGCGTGTGGTGGTCAGGCCTGTAGGTAGCAGTGAATAGACTTGCATCCATCCTCGCCACCAAATGAAAGGCTTCAGCACTGAAGACTTGTTGGCCGAGAGTATAACTACGAAACCTGTTTAGGCCCCGAATTTGATCGGCATAGGCTTGCGCCTCAAGTTGAGAGCCAAAGCACTGCATGGCTTGATCTTTTCTATTTTGGTTGTCGCTGATATCCACCATCAAATTTGGGATAAGTGGCACACCGACCTCATAAAAAGCCAGCTGACAGCAATCTGTCGCTTGCAGCAGGAATGACAAGGCAGCCTGTGCAACAGCTCTGTGATCTCGATGCATCTCCCAGATCGAGGGGGCCAATATTAGATCAGGACACATTGCAGCCAGGCGCGAGCCGAGCTCATCCGATAAATGAACGTGTTGTAGTAGTTCACCGTCTTGCAATCCCATAAATGTCGGGGCTGGATACCCCAGAATCTCTGCCGCCTGAATGGATTCCTGTCGACGCTGCTCTGCTTTTGCCTGACGTTTTTGCTCTGCCAATTGACTGTCGAGATCAGGCCACTCGTTTCTCAGCACCCCATCAGTAATAATAATAATATCGATCTCGGCGCCCGCTGCTGCCATTTGAGACAAAGTGCCGCCACAGCCAAACACTTCATCATCGGGATGAGGCGCCAGTACGACGACCTTTTTCCCAGGCAATGTATTTTGACATTCGTAGGGCGTGAAGAATTGCTCAATATTCATCGGAAGTCGCTATCCCCCCCCAGCAGCCACCAACGGTCTTTGACGCGAAGCGCGTGTTCTGCGCTGTTTATATTACAACCAGGGACAACCACTTCTGTTGAATTGACTTGTGGCACCGTGCCTGCAAACCACTCCAGAACACTAGGGGTTACCCAGGCAAATAAATATGGCAATTGGCTAGCTGCTGTAATTTGCCTGGCAGCGTTGATTAACGCAGGGACTGAGGAGCGTGGACCGACAATATCCAGCAACTCCATGGCCTGGTTTTCGTGACGCTTCATCACTATCAGACCGATCACTGGGGAATCAGCATTGTTTCCTGATGGGTTTGAAACGAAATAAAGCTGATAGTCAGACATGGGTTTGTCGATATAACGATGTTTTATCCACTGGCTATCACGACAACCGATGGCCACATCGCTTATATCTTTTTTCATCGCTTGCCAGAGGGCGTCAACTTGCTGCTGCCAGTGAACATCTGTAGCTGTGTCGATTAGTCGCGATGTGTATGGCTGACACTCCGTGTCGGACAAGGGTGTCCAGTGCGGCTCCATAATCTTGTCTACTATATTATAGAGACCGCGTTTAACCCCTACCTTGCATGCCCGCTCATTAGGAAAACCGAATGCCAGCGAATAACGAAGTCCAGGACCAACTCTTGGCGTCAAGTAATCCTCCATCGCCAGGTAAAAGGGGCCTCTTTTGCTCAGAATGCCACGAACATCCCTGGCAACCATGATGTCGCCCATTTGCACCATATTCTCGGGCTGGCCAAAAACCAGTCCTTGACGAGGTATGCCACCACAAAAGGCCACCGTCCGATCATTCTCCAGCACAACTGAACCCGGTGTATCGGCAAAGCGGTATTTCCAGCGCCAGACGCGCGGATCCAGCGCATAGCCAAATACTTGCTCAAACAATGCCAGCAGTGAGGTTTGAGAGACATCATCCGCACTGGTTGGACACCAACGGGGCGTGCGAACAAGCGCTTCTGACTCGAGAGAGTTGTCTTGTGTTGCGTCACCCGGGACTAACCAGTGATGGGGCAAATAGACAATACCGCGCTCCTTGTTTGGCTGACTGACATGCAGAGTGACGGCGGGATCAGCCTCATCATGCAGAAAGATGCCCCGCTCACAAAACAACAGCACTCCTATATAGTAGGTGCCTTTTAAGAGCGGCAAATTATTATATTCAATTTGAATACGACCATTGCCTTGTGGGTCGATTACCGGGCTAATGCCGTCTACCCAACTACCGCAACTGGTAATCAACTGTCCCCCGGCGCTATGGATAGCCAAGGCAACCTGTGGGGTTTCATCGACCAGCGTGGTTTGAAATTCAATATCCAGATGCAAACTGCTGGAACGACTGCTCAGCTGCAATGTTTTTCCGCTAACACCATCCGCGCTAGCCGTGACGCGGGTAAGTCGGGCGCCACTACCCAAACCAGAAACTTGCGGAGGCAATACATCTACATTTTCTGACTCAGTGTCCAAGTCAAGATTGGCATTCTCTTCGCTCTCAACATCCACCTGAATTTCTTCCGGCGGTCCCTCCTCGGCCTGGGATTCAGAAACAGGGACGGCAGCCTCTGGTTCAGCGCCCTTATTTTCAAGGTGATCGAGAAAGCTCTGATACTCCGGCACAATCAGCTCGGGCTTGCCTGAGGCACGAACCTGACCTTGCTCAAGCCAGATAGCTTGTGTGCAAAGCGCCTCCACCTGATAAAGCGAGTGCGAGCAAAAAAGAATGGTTTTTCCCGCGTCCCGCATCGCCATAATGCGTTCAAACGATCGCCGCGCAAAATCACCGTCACCCACCGACAAAGCTTCATCTATCACCAGAATATCTGGCTCTACGCTGGTTGCGACAGAAAAGGCCAGACGGACGTACATACCACTGGAATAAGTTTTGACCGGCTGATCAATAAATGGGCGAACACCGGAAAAATCAATGATCTCTTCTAATTTGTCGTCAATCTCCTTTTGGCCAATCCCCATAACAGCGGCCGACAGGTAGATATTTTCACGACCAGTGAACTCCGGATTAAACCCTGCCCCCAACTCCAGCAAGGCTGCAATACGACCATGAATGGTCAGCTCGCCTGATGTTGGCGAAAGCGTGCCGCAAATTAGCTGCAACAAAGTGGACTTTCCCGCCCCATTGCGCCCTACCAGCCCGAGCACCTCACCCTTGGGCAGCTGAAAACTGACATCGCTGAGCGCCGTGTACTCTTCGTAATACTTGCGTTTGCGGCCAAACAGAACCTGTTTCAGCCTGTCTGACGGCGTATTGTACAAATGGTAGATTTTACTCAGGTTATGAGCCGCTATTGCGATGTCTGTCATAGTCTCTATGCTATTTTCCACCGCCTCTTCAATTGAATGGTCAGAGGACATCAGCAAACCCCCTGCGTGTTTTATGGAAACAGGCAGCCCCCACCACGGCAATCCCGATAGAAACAATCTGATATATACCCAGCGCAATGAAATCTGGCCATTCAGCCTGAAGAACCACCGCCCTGGTGGAGTCAATAATCAGCGCCAGCGGATTTAACATCATGAATTCTTGCACAACATCTGGCAGCGCAGTGACTGGGTAAAATATCGGCGACAAAAACATCAACGGAGTAAGAATCAAGCCAACAATGTGACCCAGATCGCGAAAGTAGACACCAAGAGAGGACAACAGCCAGCCAAAACCCAAGAGAGCAGGAATAAATGCAATACCAACCAGCGGCAAAGCAAGTAGATGAACAGTTAACTCCCCGCGAGTTATTAATGAGGCAATTACCAGCACCAACAAACTCAACCCGGCAAAAAATGCGGCTGCGCCAACACTTACCCAAGGCAGAACAGATAGAGGAAAGATCACCTTTTTAACCATATTAGGTTGATCAGAAATAAGGGTGGGGGCTCGTGCCACCACCTCGCTGAAAAGGGTAAAGACAATCAAACCGCAGAACAGCTGTAAGGCAAATTCGGCATCGCTATTAGCTGCATTGCCGGGCCATTTAGCATTAAGTACAGAGCGAAACACAAATGTGTATATTGCCAGCATGGCTACCGGTGTAAGCAGCGCCCAACCCAACCCTAACCACGAACCTTTAAATTTTTGCCTGATTTCACGCTTGACTAGCTGATATAACAACCCTTTGTGCTGCGCGGGGAAAAAATAGTCTTTTAGCCACTTGACTCTCACCACATTGCCCTCGTTGATAGCCGCAGAATTATACCTTTAATAACAAGGGCGCGCACACTACCACCAAGGCATTTGGGACGCAACACGGATTCAACACACCTGAACTCAATAGGCCATTAAGAAATAAACAACCAAAACCGCATCCGCCTGCAATTAAAGATCATAAAAAGCTAATAGTCTTCTACGATTTACCTGTAGAGCCGTGACGTCGTCCTGAGCAAGACATTAACTAGAAACGAAATCAACGATAAAATTAAGGTGTCAAAAGTTGGCCAGGTTACCGCCTAATCCAAACGCTTAAACAGCCGTTTTGAAAAGAACTCTTACCATAGCCAATCATCGCCGATGATGAACAAGGTATAATCCAACCAGCTGGTCGAATGACAAGCAATCAGGATAATGTGTACCAGCAAAGAAAACGATATTTTTCAATTATCGTTCCATGCTTCAATGAAGAATGCCGCTTAAATATTTTTTTGAATGAATAAACAATTTTTTACTTTTATAGTTGTGGGAGGCATTCAGTACCTTTTAGATGCAGCCGCATTCTCCCTGTTCATTTTATTCTTCACCACCGAAGCATCCAACATCTTGTCAAGAATGATTGGCGCACTTGCCGGCTATGGCCTTAACGGCATTTTCACCTTCAAACACGCATCAAAGTCCCAAATACACCTAAACAGCCTAATACGTTTTATATTGATCTGGTGCCTCATGACATTCACCAGCACACTGGCTATTCGTGAGTTCATCGCAGCTTTCGGTAACGACAGCTGGACTTACGCGGTTGTTATCAAACTGCTTGTAGAAATGGTACTGGTAATACTTAGTTTTACTTTACAAAAGTTCTTTGTTTACAAAATATAGAGAATTGTCGAACTCGCCCCAGTTAACTCATTATATGCAGCACGCTAAGGGTTTGTTCGTTTACACGCCAACTCACCTTCTGCAGCAAGATGTGTCAACAAACGTGTCCCGTAAGTTAAATCCTCAGTAACCAAGCATACGCCTTCTTGCCGCAATGTCGTCAGCGCCTCATCTGGCACCTCAATCACAACATGAAACCCAGACATAGCAAGACTGTCATCCTGGTATGCCTGAACCACATCCTGGCGAGTCTGAGAGATATAGCTATAAATAGAAGTAGAATTAATATTAGTAAAAAACTTGGGTGCCGATGATAAATACCATCCTTTGAGCGTCAAAAAATTTCCCTGCAAATTAGACACCTCAATAAATCCACCTTGTTTAACTCCGGTGAACTCACCTTCAAAATAAGTTAATGGCTGCTGCTCACCTTTATGCACTACCTTATGTATAGGTATTTGCACCACATCCGGTTGGGGCACTGCAGGTTGTAACTTGTTATATAAATGAATGTGAGCATACCTATTAAATACTTGATTGAATTCACCCTCCGGCATTTCAGGAAATAACTCTCTAAAAAAAGCTAACTGAGGCTGTATCAAAACAGTGGTTATAGGGTTAAACCCTGCGCCACTTAATATTGCCCCAGGATATCCTGGTTTTACCAACCAACCTCGAGGGTCTTGTTCTTGCTCTTGTTTCAATTTAGCAATGACATCGCTTGATGCCACGTCAAAGATAGGCCTTGAAGACTGCCCAGGATTAAAGTCAAAAAAGTAAATGAAATTGATAACAAAAGCGACCGCCACAATGCCCATGGTATGGGTTTTACGGCTAAAAGAAGATATGGGCAGATATTTCGTCGCACACACGAGCAACACTATAGCTAAAATTTCCCACCCGGATTTCTTAAACAGCTCGATATCGCTATAGACACTTGGAAGCAACCAGATTGCTAACAGCGAAACAAAAAATACGGAATGCCTTGTCGCGCTAAACTTCACACCCGCTGAAACTAACGCATACAACGCGGCATAATTCACAACTAAACCAACAATGAATAGCATACGCCTTCCAGGCACCATTGATAATAAGGTTGACGTTCCAATCCAGTTAGGTAACGGTGCCAGCATCCATAGCGAAAAAAACAGGAGGAACACTGAGCATATTGCGAGAATTTTAAAGTCAGTTTTAGTTAATTTTCTATAATCCAAATAACATGCAGCCAGTATCGGTAATAAACTTGCGGCCGCGCCTATTTCGCAAATATTCAGTCCCATCAGGTCTTGATTATTAGAATGCGTTATATAAGGAACAATCGCAGACAACCAAAGCACCCACCCTACTTCACCCGACAAAGACACTCTTTGCCCCGGATATACAGTATTGGACATAATAGAAATTATTTCGTGGTAATAGGCATAAGCAATTGCCGTTCCGACGGCACATGCAATAGCGGTAAATGCAAAACGTGAAGGCGAGCTAAAAAAACTCTTTTGATGGATCAATAGCAGCAACACCCCAAAATAGGCAACGGTAATAATGATGGGCGGGTAGGTGTGGGATAACAAAAAAACAGCGGAAACATAGACCAGCAGTAAATAATAAAAAACCGAGTCTCTCCGCCACTTCAACACTGTTAATAGCAACCATGGCGTAGCAGCCAATAATGGCCCCAATGTTGTCCACCAAACCTGTGAAAAGCTCGAAAAAAACAACATCAAAGAAAATAAAACAAAGGCTAAATTACTCGCATACGGCTTATCAGCCAATAAATACTGAAACAGCTGTTTCCAGCCAATCAAAAAAGCAACAATAATAATTCCATGATGAAGAGAAAATGCCCGCGCTGGTTCAAACACTAAAAACGGCCACATTTGTGGTTTAAAAAACAACGCCCAGTCATGAATGGGCAAAGCATTAAAACCACGGAAGTCTTCCCGGTACATCGAAAGCTCATTAAAACGGCCAAAGCCATTATTCACCAATGACTGCATATAGGGGGTCCACACCGTCCATTCATCAGAGCGAATACCTCTTGGTTTCCCCCACAAAAGCCCCTCCCCCGGCATACCAAAAAGATTCAGCGCCAAACCATAAGAGGAAGGTGTTAAATAAAGTAAGCCATAACCAACCAGGCAAACAAACAAAAATAATTCAAAACGATATTTAGCAAAGTACATTAGCTTCATCTGTTTTGTAATGGTGTTTGCGGAGCATTAGCCATATCATAACTAATGGCATTGAGAACCAGCTGAAAGCCTAAAATAATTGGCAGTACAGATAACATAACCGTTCCAGTTGTTGCCGCTTGCCCTGTTTCGATGGAATCGAGCCAATGAACCCCACCCCAAAAAAAACCAAACAAAAGCAGGCACACTCCCGCCACAAGCTCCATGCTGGCACCATTGAAATCTCGCAAGAAATAGTTATAAAAAACCCGCTTAATGAAAGCCTTTAAATATCTCGGCGGAAAATCAACCAACACCTTTCTGACGCTTAAGTTACTTTCTTCATCTTCGTATTTTGAGTCCATTGGAATATCTTTAACTACTGCTCGCACCGTACCCAAACGAAAAAGCATGTCACTTTCAAAAAAATAGCGCTGATTCAACCTATCCAAAGGAAGCATACTCAACGCTACTTTATGAATAGCGGTGTAACCATTGGTTGGGTCCATCACATTCCAGTAGCCGCTGGAAACCTTATTAACAAATGACAACGCTGCATTTCCAAACGTTCTCACGGCAGGCATGTCACGCAGCGAATCCAGGCTAAAAAAACGGGTCCCTTTTGTATAGTCCGCTTTTCCTTCAATTATCGGTTTGATAAACTTTGGAATCAGTTCAGGATCCATCTGGCCATCACCGTCTATCTTGACGACAATATCGACCCCATCAACAAGCGCTTGTCTATAACCGGTAATAACAGCACCACCCACGCCTAAGTTTTCAGCATGTTTTAAAACCTTTACGCGCGCATCATTTGAGCATTCCACGACATAGTCACCTGAGCTTTCAGGACAACAATCATCAACAACATAAATTACATCCACTTCTGAGCCGATATGTTCAATAACGCCAAGAATATGCTTTTTCACGTTGTAACAAGGTATAACTACCGCGACTCTCATTTTCCCCCCTACCTAATAATCTTCAAAAACCATCCCAATCTCAGCATCTTCGGAAGCCCCGCCCAAATAACTAAGAACGCATTATTAAATCATCAACCATCCGCAACATTGAAAGCATGTCAAATACCACGTTATTTTTTGTTGGCAGAAAACGCAATCAATACCATGTTATTCACCACCCCGCCTATACCAAGCTGATATTTAAAAACCAGCCGCATGCGATTAAACAAAGAAGAAACAGGTAGTTTTTTTAAAGCTTGAATTCGCTGTTTGTCTTCCTCGCAAAGCGAGGCAGGGAAACGACGTAACAAAGCCCCACCCTGTTGGCTTTTAACCAGGGTTGTGCGACGAACTCGGCGTATGTATTGACACCAGCGGCTTAAACGAAACGGGTTAATTTTTGAGAATGCACCCACTGCATTGGATTGATGTTGACGGTAATACATTAAAGCCTCATTACAGACACTGATCTTACCTTGCGTCGCAACAACTAAAGCCAACCAATGGTCATGCACACTTGCTTCTTTCGGCGTGGGGAATGCAATTTGTGCGGCGGCTCGATTAAAAATACAGGCACAAGCCGTAACAACATTTTTCATTAAATAGACATGACTTGCCTGATGGACATTTAAATTTTGAAAACGCCACAAAGATCTATGCAACACATTTAAGCGCTCATCCGTGACCATCAAATCCGAATGCACCAACAAAGGAATTTGTTTTCCCGAATCCTTCTCAACTTGTTGCAGCCGAAAAAATAATGTTGAAATCTTCTGCGGAAACCAAACATCGTCCTGATCGCAGAACAACAAATAATCCGCCGTACTTGCAGCTACCAAAGCGTTATGGCTAGCAACCAACCCTAGATGCTGCCCACTGTTTTCCAGGCTTAATACTTTTTCATGGTGAAGTTTCTGCCATGCTTGCATGAGCTTGAAAGTATTATCACTTGAACCGTCATCTCGCCAGATCAACCGCCATTGAAAATAATCCTGCACCAACAGGGAATCAAGCAACTCCGATAAAAACTTATCTCCATTAAACGTTGATAATAAAATATCAACGCTAGGAAATGCTGTATCTTCACTCACAGCGATTACAGCTCTAGACTAAAATAATCGCTGTGACGTGGAGGAAAAGACAACTGAACATGAACAGTTTCTAAAGATAAATTAGGGTTATATGCGGGATCATGCTTAATCCACTTATGCCATCGCGCATTGAAACGCTCACACTCTTTTGTGAATCGCTTCACTTTTTCCAGGGTGTCATCATCACGCCCACGTGAAACTGACTCATAATGAATTAAAGTGGCATGAGGGGTCCAGACAATCGATTTTCCTAATTCACGCACCTTTAGTGAAAGATCAATATCGTTAAATGCAACCTTGAAATCAGTATCGTTAAAGCCACCCACTTTCTCAAAATCAGCTTTGCCTATCATCAGGCACGCACCGGTGACGGCAGATAAGGATTGCTGAAGCTGGGCCCGACCAGCATAGCCTGGATCATGCTCTGACAATCCCAGCATGGTATGACCGGCAATACTACCCGTACCAATAATGACGCCAGCATGCTGCAAGGTGCGATTAGGAAATAACAAACGCGCACCGACAGCACCCACTTCTTCTCGAATGATATGGGAGGCTAGTTCATTTAACCAGTCGTCATGAATGACTTCAGTATCATTGTTTAAAAATAATAGATACTCACCTTTAGCGAACTTCACTGCATGATTGTTAATAGCAGAAAAATTAAATGGGCCGGGGTAACGAACAAGTTGGAACCATGGCTCTTTTTGCATTTCATCCATCCAGGACAGAGTCTCTGGATCATCACTATCATTGTCAACGACGATAACTTCATAGTTAGGATAAGTCGTTTTCTCTCGTATGGAGTCCACACAGGTTTTTAAGAGATGCAAATAGTTACGCGTTGGGATGATGATACTGATTAAGGGAGGTTTCTCTGGCAAAACATATTTAACGCGATATACATGTGGCAAATAGGGTGATTCAACCACTTCAGCATCGATTTTTTTACGTTTTAAATGTTCAACTAAAACTTTTCGCCCTGCTTCAAAAGTATATGACTTTTCACCGGTGGTATTAGCCGCACTGCCAGGAATAGCCCGCCAATGATATAAAACACGTGGTATGTGGACAATCTTATTAAAATCATCAGCGTAGTCCATGACTCTCAAGGCCAAGTCATAATCCTGTGAACCATCGTAGTCACTACGAAAGCCACCAATCGCTTTAATAGTGTTATGGCGGTATACGCCAAAGTGACAAATCATGTTATAGGATAGAAATAAATCATAGTTGAAGTCAGGCTTCATAAAATGATTATAGCGTCGCTCCTGTTGATCAATTTTATCTTCATCAGAGTAGATAATTTCGGCATCAGGTCGTTGATTGATTGTTTGCACCACAAAGAACAACGCATAAGGTGATAGCACATCGTCTTGATCCATCAAGGCAATAAATTCACCTGTTGCCAATTCAAGCGCCGAATTACTGGCTTTAGAAATATGGCCATTCTCTTTGCGAAAGGTGACCTTAATGCGTTCATCTTTAGCTGCATAATTTTTAAGTACGCGATGCAATGCTTTATTGGGTGAAGCATCATCGGCAATGCACAACTCCCAGTGCTGGTAGACCTGCACCAGCACCGAATCAAGCGCTTTTTCTAACCACTGCGGATCAACATTATAAACAGGCATGACGATAGAGATGAGCGGCTGCTCGGCAAAGCCTTTCAGAATTTGCTGCGCTTGCAGAGATTTTTGCGCTGTCGAGGTATCATAAAGCTCGATCCAGCGTTGATAGCTGTGTTCGTTAGAAGAATCAGCTGCATTAGCGGTGACAGAATTATTGATTTGCGGCGATAAAAAACCTCGGAGTCTTGACGCTACACCTGCAAAACCATTATTTCGATACGCCCCCTTTAAAACCGTAAAGCCATATATAAGAGTTGATGGGTGTTTGATGATATCGACACTTTTTGCACTGACTCGTTTAACTGGAGACCAATAAGGGCTAATCATCTGGCTAAAACGCCATAAACGACTGGCATGCACCGCCAGCAATTCACGCTGATGGGCCTCTAACATAGCATTGATGTTTCGAAGATGGGTTTCTGTATCTGTTAATTTTTGCTGAGCTGCATTAAAGGTAAGTTGCGTATTATTTAAATCAGACTCATTGCGAGTTAACTGCACTTGTTTATGATCCAGCTCCTCTTGTTTAAGTCCCAAAGCCTCTTGAGAATGCTTCAAGCTTTCTTTTGTTTGCCCAAGCTCGATGCTCGTGTTTCTTAGCTGTTGGCTCATCGCAGCTACCTGATTGGTGACTTCGGTAAAACGATGACCTATATTTTGAACATTGGCGTTATTTTCAACTAAGCGAGCATCTTTTTCGCCCAGGGCAGCGCGAAGACCGTCAGCCTCTTTTTGGAAATCCAACTCACGCTGCTTATATAGATGTTGCCATTTTAATTCGATTTGCCCATAAAGCTCCATCGCTAAGGTATGCGATTTGCGTGCTGTTATTAAGAGCGAAATCCACTGCTCAACATCATAATCTGCACCCCATTTGCGAAATATAGCGGCATAATCGTCGAAGCGTTTTTCCCCTTGATTGACATCGGATGTGTCTTCATAGTGCACGCGATAAACAGCGCTTACACCCTCTACACGATGGAAATCACAATATTGACTGAGCTGTAACCAAAAATCCCAGTCTTCATAAATATTAAAAGATTCATCAAAAGCGCAGCCCTTTGCGAGCAATTGCTTCGAAAATAGGAGGCAATGAATGGGGATGTAGTTTTCGTATTGAAGGCGCTGCCGCGAATAAGTGGAATTGAGAATATGAATAGTTTGGAAGTCGCCATTTTGGTCTTTCTTTTCTAAACGGGCATCACTGAATGCAACCTGCAGGTTCTCCTTTTGGATCACAGTCATCAATTGCTCAACATGATCTGGCAACAACAAATCATCATCATCCAGAAAGCCTAAAAAATCACCTTTGGCAGCTTTCAAGCCGATGTTGGCAGCGGCAGTACGGCCAACATTGTCACGCAACTGAATCAACTGAATGTGAGGGATGCTTTCTTCAAAAGCACGAGTAACCGGAGAGACATCTTCACCGCCATCGTTAACAACAACGACTTCAATATTAGGGTAGCTTTGCTCTGCTACAGACTGCAGTGCTTGTCGCAAAAAGTGTGAACGATCTTTTGTACGTACAATAATGCTAACTTGTGGTGCTTCCACCATGCTTTTATCCTTTGGTGCTGGCTCGTTCATTTATAACCAATTGAAATTTAAAGCCTTTAAACCAGAAGCCAGAAACCAGAAACCACCAAAAAACTGATTTACTAGTTATCGGGAAGCTCTGGTCTATCGTCTTGGGGTTTTGAGGTGTCAAAACATGAAAAGCAGCTCTGCACCCAGGCAATTTTAAAAAAGCCCGATTTTACCACGTCTTATCAACAAGACCAGCGTAGCAAGCAATCAAAGCAGGAAACGATAAGACGGCATAAATAAAAAAGGAAGGGGATCTATAAAAACCGCATAGAAAGATCCACAGCCCGCACATGCTTGGTCAAGGCACCGGTAGAAATGTAATCAACCCCGGTTTCCGCTAGCCGCCGCAAGCCATCAAGACTGACATTACCTGACACCTCGAGCTTGGCCTGGTCCTGATTCATGGCGACCGCTTCGCTGATCTGCGCCAGGCTAAAGTTATCGAGCATAACAATGTCTGCCTCAGCAGCCAGCGCCTCGCTTAACTCGGCTAAATTCTCCACTTCCACCTCGACCGGTTTGCCCTGGGCATAGGGCCGTACTTTGGTCACTGCCGCTGTAATCGAACCCGCTGCGAGAATATGATTTTCCTTAATCAGCACGGCATCATAAAGGCCACGACGATGATTAAAACAACCGCCACAGCTGACGGCGTATTTCTGCGCCTCACGCAGGCCGGGGATGGTCTTGCGGGTATCAAGTATTTTGACAGCAAGACCGGTTACCGCATCAGCATAACGACGCGCTTCGGTGGCGGTGGCAGAAAGGGTTTGCAGAAAGTTGAGCGCTGTCCTCTCACCAGTCAGCAAGGCACGGGCGCTGCCACTAAGATGAAACAGCTCCTGGTCGGGGACGACATTTTCACCCTCCTTCACCCGCCAGTCGATCTCAACACGCTGATCCAGCTGATTAAACACCTCATCGACCCAGGGGCGGCCACAGATCACCGCCTCTTCGCGACTAATGACCACCGCGCGAGCCATGGCATCCACCGGTATCAGAGCAGCAGTCAGGTCGCCACTACCGATATCTTCCGCCAGCGCCGTACGGACATTTTCTGTGACAGCCTTTGCTAATTCCATCTATTTTTACTCTTCAGCTTCAATAACTTGTTTGACGAAGGGAATGGTCAGACGGCGCTGCTCGGCCAGTGAGTGCTGATCCAGCCTGTCCAGCAATTCGAACAGAGCCGAAGTCTGACGCTGGTAATGGCGCAACAAATAATTTGCCACATCATCGGGCAGTTCAAAACCACGACTATCAGCACGCTGTTTCAAGGCCAGCAGCTTTTCAGCATCGCTCATGGCCTGCACTTGGTAGACCAGCCCCCAACCGAGGCGTGACTGCAGGTCAGGCAACAACAGGCCAAGCTCAGGCAAAGGCCTGTTCGCTGCTACCAGCAGCCTGCCCGTGCCCATATCCCTGATACGATTGTAGAGATTAAACAACGCTGTTTCCCAAACCCGATCACCGGCAATGGCATCGACATCGTCAATCGCCACCAGCGACATCTGCTCCAGCCCCTCAAGCATCTCAGGGACAAATTGCGCCGCCTCACTCATGGGCAGATAGACACTGCTCTCACTCTTGGCGGTGGCTGCGTGACAGGCCGCCTGCAATAAATGGCTCTTGCCTGCCGATTCAGCTC